>OGMP01000019.1_pt1 | contig 148383 bp, 107 predicted proteins | sample 1573261 | NCBI WGS metagenome assembly OGMP01 (sample SAMEA2581878, study PRJEB24529) | metagenome | biome: Human gut stool | place: China | collected 2011 | reverse complement strand
TTATTGATTAAATTACTGAATACTAGTAGATAATAATCTTTTTAAGGGACGACTAATTAAGACTTTTTATTTGCCTGTTTAGTCGTTGTAAGGTTCTTCTTCGCCGTAACTTTGCATCGTCAGAAGCTTAAATCCATAAAGGGCGCATGGGGCATATTGTCATGACGCCCGGCCTCTGACGGCAAACCATAATATCAACAAAACGGAGAAGAACTATAATGAGAAAAAGCAGATTTGTAAAAACAGCAGGCAGCCTGGTGGTCATCATGCTTATTGTGCTTGCATCCGCCGGACAACTGCATCTGCCCGGACACGGCAACAGGACCAACAGAAGTTTTGAAGAGGCGGTAGTAAGCCATGTGCAGGCCACACTTGCCAAGGGAGAGAAGATAGAACTCGGCAGCAGATTCTTATGTAAAGACTATAAGGAAAACGGCGAGCTGCGTTTCGCCTGCAACGTAACTTACTGTGTGGTTTCAGAAAATGGCGTAAAAGAAATGCATACAGCCCATGTGGTATGCAACGGAGATAAAGACAGAATAATTGAATGGAAGGAGATTGAGAAGCAATGAACATAAGGAAACGTTTCACATTGATTGTGACAGCAAGCCTTACCTTATCCTCATTATCCGGCAAGGACATAAAAGGCCGTGTTACCGATACAGACGGGGTGCCTATGGAATTTGTAAATGTGGTACTTCTTCATGATTCTGCATTTGTCGACGGAGTTATTACCGACGGCAACGGCTGTTTCTGTCTGTCATACGACGCAGCGCAGGGATTAAGGCTAAGGCTGTCATACGTGGGTTTCGACTCAAGATATGTCGACATCACTCCTGACGGCGAACTGGGCGACATCATGATGACGGCCTCAGCCAACACCATGCTGGAGAATGTGGTGATAAAAGGCAACGCCTCTAACACTTATCTGAAGGGAAACGCTCTGGTAACGAATGTGGAGAACAGCATCCTGGCCAAGGCAGGAACGGCAAAAGATGTGCTCAGACAGATTCCAATGGTTGTTGAAACCAACGGCAATCTGGAAATATTTGGCAAGGGGACGCCTGCCGTTTATATCAACGGACGTAAGATCAACGACTTGCAGGAATTATCAACACTATTGTCCGGCAATATCCGGAATGTGGAGGTGATAAACAATCCAGGTTCATCTTATGCGGCAGATGCAAAGGCCGTTATACGCATCCGCACGAAAAAGCCACAGGGCGACGGATGGAGCGGCACGTTCAGGTCGGAAGACGGATTCAGACATTACTTTCAAAGTGGCAACATGATGAACCTTAAATACCGTGCAGGAGGTTTTGAAGTATTCTCCACCTTGACATACGATACGGGCAGAAGCAGGGAGAAGAAGTTTACAGACATGGCTACTGTTACAGAATCTGAATGGAACCAGCAGCTCTCCACGGCCAACACCAAGCATTATAACGGCTTTTCAGGCAAATTGGGCTTTTCATGGACAATCAGCAGCGGCCATTACATAGGAGCCTTTTATCAGAACGAATATGCAAAGAATGAAATCATGTCGTTTCTTGAAAGCGATGTATCTGAAAACGGAACGTTTTACGACAGTTGGAGCACTGATGCCGACGACATATCGGAGAACACTCCAAGGCATGCGGCGAACATTTATTACAACGGACAGATAAACAAACTAAGCATTGACTTCAATGCCGATTACATCTGGAACAGAGGAACGCAGCATACCACTAATGAAGAGACAAGCCTGATGCAGGAAGACCGCTACATAATGACATACAGCAAACGCAAGACCAGCATGGCTGCCGAGAAACTGGCATTAAGTTATCCTGTAGGGAAAGGTGTATTGACATTGGGCGAGGAATATACAAGATCCAGCACAGACAACCGCTTCAATACTGAATATGCCAACCTCAACAACAGTCATTCAACGATAAAGGAAAGCAATATAGCCTGCTTTGTTGAGATAATGCAGCAGTTAGGCCGGATAAGCATCGGTGCGGGACTGAGGTATGAACATGTAAACTATGACTATTTTGAGCATTCTCGGTCTGAAAACAACCTCAGCCGGACCTATAACAACATCTTCCCTTCATTCAATGCCAACACAAAACTGGGCGACCTGCAGATGTCGCTATCATATGGCAACAGGGTGGAAAGGCCGGGCTATTCGGCGCTGAATGCCAATGTTTCATATCTTAACAGAATGACGTACGAGTCGGGCAATCCGCGCCTACAGCCAACAAGACTGCACAACCTGGAGTACAGAATGGTGTGGAGGAACTATTTTGCACAGGTGGCCTATACCTATTTTGACAATCCCATTGTAAATACCACCAGGCCATACAGCAACGACGGAGAGATAACCATCATTACTTATGAGAACTTCAGCAGGAGGCACTTCGTGCAGGCATTTATGGGCGGACAGTTCAGGCTTGGGATATGGCAGCCACGTATAAATGTGGGAATGTTTACGCAGTGGTTTGACATTGTGGTCAACGGCAACAGCAAAAGCATGAACAAGCCCATAGGCATTGTGCAATGGCAAAATGCAATACATCTGCCAATGGACATCTGGCTGAACATCGACTGCCAGTTTACAACTGCTGGAAATGACAGAAATATCTATGCGGCCCATTCTTCATACATAAATGCAAAGCTATACAAGGATTTCTGCAAGAACAGACTTAGCATGACACTTGAGGCACGCGACATATTCAACGGCTCACGCCAGAATCTTACTCTATACAACAATGCCGTAACCCTTAACCAGAAGAATTTCAGCGACATGCGATGCCTGATGTTCACATTGCAGTACAACTTCAACGTAACACGTGACCGATACAGAGGCACGGGCGCCGGTAACATGGAGAAAAAACGCTTATAAATATAAGGCAAAAACCTTGTGTGGTTGGAATAAATCCTGACAGATGGCACAGGATAAGATTGCTGCAACGGCGAAACAGACGGTAAAGATTCAGGGCGGCACGCTGCTGGAAAAACATTGCAGCATGCCGCCCTGAACGGTATGTTATTAAGAACTGAACAAAAGGACGTAAACCGCAAATGTGGCAAGCCTGCGGATTTATCCCAGCGTGATGTTCTCTACGTCAACCCGCTCATGCAGGAAAAGCTGGGCCGACTCGCGGAACTTGTCGGTGTTCTCCGTGGTGAGATAATGACACAAGCCGTTCTTTGTACACTTTGCCTCAATGTCGGGATGGCGCACAAAGTAGTCTTTTAGGCTGTTGGACACATACTCGCCCTGCGGAACTATCTTGACACCGCGCGGCGTATACTTCAGAATCTTGTTGAGCAGCAGAGGATAGTGAGTGCAGCCGAGGATGATTGAGTCAATCTGCGGGTCGCGTATCATGAGGTTCTCAATGCGCTTCTTTACAAAATAGTCGGCACCCGGACCGTCGTACTCGTTGTTCTCCACAAGCGGAACCCACATTGGGCAAGGCTCGCCCGTAACGGTGATGTCGGGGAATAGCTTGTTTATCTCGAGCACATAGCTCTCGCTCTTTATTGTTCCCTCGGTGGCAACGATGCCCACATGGCGGCTCTGAGTGATGCTGCCTATACACTCGGCCGTGGGACGTATGATGCCCAGCACACGGCGGTTAGGGTCGAGAGAGGGCAGATCGTTCTGCTGAATGGAACGCAGGGCCTTGGCCGAAGCCGTGTTGCAGGCCAGGATTACGAGATGACAGCCCATGCTGAAAAGCTTGATGACAGCCTGCCGCGTAAACTGGTAAACCACGTCGAACGAGCGCGCTCCGTAAGGCGCACGTGCGTTGTCGCCAAGATAAAGATAATCATAGTGTGGCAGAATGTTGCGCATCTGATGCAGGATGGTAAGTCCGCCGTAACCCGAATCGAACACTCCTATAGGGCCTGGTTTTTCTGAAAGCTGCATAAGCACTGATATTTTATACGTTGAAGGCTGCCTGCAAATGCGCTGCTGACAAATTAAGCCGGTGGCACACGGGCATACAGCCGTGGAAATAAGGCCGGACCTGCCACACAAGGCGCACGGCTCCGGCCTGAAAAAGACATCAGCCACGCACGTCTGAGGCCATAAGGCAGAACCTCAAAAACATGCCGGCATGACAAATAACTGTACGGCATGCACGGCCTGAGCCGGCATGCTGCTATTTCTCCAAATATGTAAACATGTTGCGCACCAGCGAGCTTATATCCTCACCGCTCGTAGTGTCGATATACGGCACGGCGTCGTTGTCGGTGTTGAGGATAAAGGCATATCCGCGCTCGCGGCCAACCTGACGCAATATTTCGTTAAGACGCTTCTTCAGAGGCGCATACATGTCGGCCTCGGCCTGCTCGAGCAGGCGGGCAGCTTCTTTCTTGAAAGACACGCTGTTGTTGAGAAGCTCCTGCAACTCATATTGTCTTTTCTTCAGAATTGAAGGCGCAAAGTCTTTCTGACCCTCAAGAAACGCCTCATATTTCTGGTTGAACTCTTCTTCAGAGCGCTTTGTCTCGTTGGCATACTGACGCTTAAGCTCAGCCAGACTCTTCTGCATGTCGGCATAGCCGGGCATTGCCTTGATGGCCTCGCTATAGCTTAAATAACCAAACTTAACCTGTGCGTCGGCCATGGCAGCCGGCAGGAGCAACAACAAAAAAAGAATAAGTTTCTTCATAGAGGCATAGTTAAAAAGTCAAAAGCGCCGCCTCCCAGATGGAAAGCAGCGCTCATTATAGTGTTTAATTATTTCAGTTTATTCATTTCAGCTTTCACATCTGCCGTAACATCCTTGCTCAGAGTGTCGCTGATGTAAGGTATGCCGCCCGATACGTCCATGATGTAAACATATCCGCCGTTCTTGCCTACATTCTTTATGGCAGTCATTATCTTGGTCATGATAGGCTGCATCTTCTCCTGCTGAGCTTTCTGCAGAGCCTGCTGGTTGTCCTGCAGAGCCTGCTGATATTTCTGGAACAGCTGCTGCAGTGAAGCCTCTGTCTCCTGACGCTTTGTCTCGTTCATCGTGCTCTTTGTACGGTCATACTCGTCAGACTTTTTCTGAATTTCGTCCTGCATGGCCTTCATATCATTCTCATACTGTTTAGACTGAGCTTCAAGCTCGCCGCGGGCCTTGATGAATTCGGGAAGGCTCTGCATGATAGCCTGTGCGTCAACATGTCCGAACTTAGCGTTCTGGGCAAACAATGTCAGAGGTGCGCACAGCAACAACATTAAAACTAGTTTTTTCATTTCTTAATTGCAATTTTTATATTTAAATGTTTATTATTTGTCTGCAAAGATAATGCAAGCAGCGAGAACTACAAAATAAAAGAGTGTGAAATGCGCTTTTATTTTAATTTCAGGCGCCGGCCATATCTTGTTCAAACACAAGACATTAGTTAGAATAGCCCAACTTCGACAGCACTTCGTTGCTTATGTCTATCTTCGGCGAGCCGAAAATGATGCTTGTGTCTGACGCACGGTCGAGTATGAGCGAATATCCGCGCAGGTCGGCAATGTCCTTCACCGCGTTGTAGATTTCCTCCTGAATCGGAGTCATCAGACTGGTGCGCTTCTTGAAGAGCTCGCCCTCCGGTCCGAAATACTTGCGCTTAAGCTCGCTGGCCTCCTTCTCCTTGTTCATTATGGCCTCCTGGCGCTCCTTCTTCTGCTCCTGAGAGAGGAACACCACCTCGTTCTGATAGTTCTTGTACATGGTCTGAGCCTCTGTATTGAGGGCGTCCACCTCTGCCTGCCACTTCTTGGCCACCTGGGTGAGCTGCTCGTTGGCACGCTCATAGGCAGGGATGTTCTTCAGGATATACTCCATGTCGACAAGAGCAAACTTCTGCGCACTGGCCGTAAATGCAACGGCCAGCATGGCAAACATCATCAATATCTTCTTCATACTTTCTTCTCCTTATTATAAATTAAACTGACAAAACCGACGTGACAGATACGCCTATATGTCCTGACGGCCAATTTATTAACTCTCTTTATCTTGACATTCGGCATCTAAGCCACTAGAATTCCTGTCCGAGGATGAAGTGGAACTGTGAGCCGCCGCGTGTGCCGAACACCTTGTCGAAGCCGTAAGCCCAGTCGATACCCATAAGACCTACCATCGGCAAGAAGATGCGGACACCGATACCGGCTGAACGTTTCATGTCGAACGGGTTGAAGTCCTTGGTGTCGTTCCATGCGTTACCTGCCTCAAGGAATCCAAGACCATAGATTGTGGTGTTGCCGAGCAGGAACGGATAACGAAGCTCAAGAGTGAAGCGGTCGTAGGCATAGCCCTCATATCCGTAAGGAGTGAGGCTACCGTTGTCGTATCCGCGCAAGCCGATAGTTTCTTCGGCATAACCTGTTGAGTAGCCGCTCATACCGTCACCACCCATATAATAGGTTTCGAAAGGCGACTTCTTATACTTGTTGTAAGAACCGAGCAGACCGAACTCTACGCGGGTCATGAGCACGAAACACTTCTGTCCGTTGGTAAGTGCGGTATATGTCTTGGCACGGAACTTCCACTTGTGATACTCAACCCAGCGGTATTTCTCCTGCTGCTCGGCTGTGTATGTCGGCGACTCCGGATTGACGGCAAGGTTCTTGTAGTCCTTATGATTGAACGCTGACCAAGGCGGAGTGATTGTGAGCGATGCCATGAACTCTGAACCGCGGCGCGGGAAGAGCTGGTTGTCGGTAGATACACGCGACAGGGTGATGCCCAGGTTAAGGTTGTTACAGTTACCGTTGGTAACGATAAAGTACTGCCAGTTCTTCAGCATATAGCGCTGGTAGGCCAGCTCGACAGACAACTGGAAGTAGTCGTCTGGCCAGCGCAGACGCTTACCCCATCCCACTGACACACCGAGCAGCTTGACATACTTGTCGGGGTCGTAGAAGTTTTCATAATAATTATTGTAACTGTTTCCGTAACCGTAAAGGTAGTTATAATAATTATTCATGTAGGCGCTGTTGTAATAGTTGCTCGACACGTCGGTCTGCTTAGAGAAGTAAGCTCCGACGGTGAACTGTATAGGACGCTTTCCGCCGAACCAGTTGGTTGAGTAAGATGCGTTGTACGACTGATAATACGTACCGTTGGTCTGCGCTCCGATAGAAAGCACCTCACCGTCGCCGACGGGCAATATGCCGCGGTGCTCCTTATTCTTGTTGAAGAGGTTGGCCATTGAGAAGTTGTTGAGCTTCAAGCCTATACGTCCGATGACACCGGTCTGTCCCCAACCGAGCGAGAACTCAACCTGGTCGTTAGACTTCTGAACAAGATCCCAGTTGATGTCAACGGTTCCGTCTTCATAGTTAGGTCTTACATCCGGATTGATCTGCTCAGGGTCGAAGTGTCCCATAGACGCCATTTCACGTGCCGAACGCATCAAGGCCTCCTTCGAGAAGAGGTCGCCCGGCTTTGTTCTCAGCTCACGGCGCACAACGTTTTCATACACACGTGTGTTACCGTTGATGCGCACACGGCTGATGTGGGCCTGGTTGCCCTCCATGATACGCATCTCAAGGTCGATTGAGTCGCCCACGATGTTCACCTCGGTAGGCTGCAGATTGTAGAACAGATAACCGTTGTTCCAGTACTCATTGCCCACAGCGTCGTCGTCTTCAGAGAGCCGCTTGTGCATGAATTTCTGGTTATACACATCACCCTTCTTCATGCCGAGCAGACGGCTCAGATAGTCGGTTGAGAACACGGTGTTGCCCACCCATGTTATGTTTCTTATATAATATTTCTTTCCTTCGTCCACCTTCAGATAAATGCTGACATGCTTGTCGTCAACGTTCCATACGCTGTCTTCAACGATGGTGGCGTCGCGATAGCCAAGTTCGTTATACTTGTCTATAAGGTTCTGCTTATCAGTCTTATATCGTTCGGGGGTATATTTCTTCGATTTAAGGAATGTCGACAGCTTGCCGGCCTCGTGTGTCTTGGTGAAGGCACCCTTTGTGAACAGTCCGCCCTTAATCTTAGAGTCGCTCAGGTTCTTGTTGCCCTCAATGATAATCTGGCGCACCTTCATCTTCTCCTTCTTGTCAATCTCGACGTCAAGTATCACCTGATTCTTAGCCGTTACGTCGTCGCGCTGGCGTATGTTTATCTCAGCATTCTTATAACCCTTGTCGTCGAAATAGTTTTTGGCCAGCAGCTCAGCACGGTCTATCATGTTAGGCGTAATCTGGTTGCCCTTAAGAAGTCCGAGCTTTGTCTCAAGGTCCTCACGTTCCGACTTCTTCACACCTATATAATTAATGGTTGACACACGCGGGCGCAGAGCCAGATAGAAGTGCAGATAGATTTTGTCGCCTACGATAGAGTCGGCCGCAATCTGCACGTTTGAAAACAGTCCGTGCTTCCAATAGCGCTTCACTGCCTCTGTAATCTCCTGACCCGGAAGCTCTATTTTCTGGCCGACGGTAAGGCCCGAAATACCCGTAAGCATATAATCTTCGTAACCTTCCACGCCTGACACAGCAATTCCGCCGATAACACCGGAACGCGGAGTGCCCGCATAAGAGATTTCAGGATTAACAATCTTTTCCTGCGCTACAGCCCCAATGCTGAAAAGCAATGCAGCGAGCAGTGTCAAGCATCCTATTATTCTGTTCATCTTATATGTCTGTTGTCTTGAATATTAATTATCGTTTTCAACTTGTTCTTCGGTCTTGCCGAAGCGTCTCTGGCGCTTCTGATAGCTTGCTATGGCCTCATGCAGGCTCTGCTCGTCGAAGTCGGGCCAGTAAGTGTCGCAGAAATAAAGCTCCGAATAGGCTATCTGCCAGAGCAGATAGTTGGATATGCGCACCTCTCCGCCCGTGCGTATCAACAGGTCGGGGTCGGGCATGAAGCGTGTCTGCATGTGGTCTGCCACGACATTCTCGTCGATTGCGTCGATTGCGAGACGTCCGTCCTTAACCTCGGCAGCTATGTTCTTTACGGCGTTGGTTATCTCCCACTTTGAAGAGTAGCTGAGAGCCACCACCATAGTCATGGCACTGTTGTCCTTGGTGTGCTCCATTGTCTCGTCCAGCTTCTCCCTGACCTGTAGCGGAAGTCTGTCGACATCACCGATAACGCGGAAGCGCACATTGTTCTTCATGAATATCTCGTCCTCAAGAGCCGTGAGCACAAGGCCCATAAGTGCGGCCACCTCATCGGCGGGGCGGTTCCAGTTTTCGGTTGAGAAGGTGTAAAGCGTCAGATACTTCACGCCGAGCTTCACACACTCTGACGTGATTTTCCTAACCGACTCAACACCGGCCTGATGGCCGTAGCTGCGCTTCTTGCCGCGCTCAGTTGCCCATCTGCCGTTGCCGTCCATGATGATGGCAATGTGCTGCGGTATGCGGTTCATGTCAATCTTAGTCTCAGTCATCTTTATTACATGTTATACATTTAGGCATGAAGCTGTAGGTTAATGTCAGCTTCAGAGCCGAATAGCAGTCAGTATTTTTGAAAAGTCCCGAACTCTTGATGCAGTAAGGGTCTGCCACGCCGTCGAGCTTGTCGCTGAGCGAGAAGTGGACAGCCCACTCAAGGCCAAGGTTCAGCCGCGACCCTATTTTATATTTCACGCCCAGACCGAGCGGAAGGTTTGCCGTAAACACGTTGTCGGCGTCTGCCTTTACGTATGTTGCGCCAAGTCCGAGGAATATGAACGGAGTGAGGCGCTTGGCTCCTCTGTACTCACGGCCCGTGCCATAAGGCCAGAAGTTGTATTCATAAGTTATTCCGAGGTCGATGAGCGTGTTGCTGAATTCAACCGGATTGTCGGAATACTCGGGATACCATGTCTCAAGCCCGGCCGAGCTGCCCTTCAGCTTTCCGTATGAGAGGTCGAGCTTAAGGCCCATGTACGGATTGATTACACGTCTGAGAATGAGCGACGCCATGGGCTGCATGTTCTTGGTCACGTTGCCGTTGAAGTCGCCCTCGTATGCCACCATGCCTGCGCCTACACCAATCTCCATCTTATATTCGTTGTCGTCTTGTGCCATTGCACAAAGCGACAGCGCCGAGACAATGATGCAAAGCAGGATTTTTCTCATTTACGGGTGGTGAACTGTTATTATACGGTTATTTTGTTATTTTGTGAACGAGGTCTGGTTGTCGGCCCATCCCAGCTTGTTGAGCCTTCCGCGCCACACCTGTCCGTTGCCGCCGCATATTATCCAAAGGCAGTTTTCGTCGTCAACCGTTATGGCAAACGTGTTGCTCGTTCCGTTGGTGAAGCCCTCGGGCATAACATAGCTGTCGTCTGTATGCCATGTCAGTCCGTTGTCCTGGCTTACATATATCTTTCCGAATGCTTTTTCCTTGCATGTGCCGAGCGCTGTTCCGCCTATGGCTATGAGCACGTCGCCGTAGCGTGTCATCTTGAGGTCAGACAGGCGCGGCAGCTGATAGTTGTTCTCTTCGTTGCATTCTATCCATGAGTGCTGCTCCGAACCTGGGGCATACTCCTCTATCTTGCTCCACACGAAAGCCACAGAGTCTGCCGTAAAGGCGTCGTCGGCAGGATTGCCGGCTATTATTATGCGCTCTGAGCTTTTGTCTGTGTTAAGCGCGAAGGTGGCAAGTCCGGCATTGTGCACGGGCAGCTTTGCCTCGTCGCCTACTATGTTGTCGGCTGTCCATGTGGCACCGTTGTCGGCAGAGCTTACGGGTCTGCCTGCCGCATCCATGGCATATATCTTGCTTGTGCCTGCGCCAAGGAGCTGTCTGATATCAGTGGCTGCCACTGCTGTCCAAGCCGTTCCGTCGGCAGATGTCATCACGGTGCCGTTGCTGAGCGTATACAGCATGTTGTCCTTTACGATAACGCTCTTGTAAGCGTCGGCGTCGAGCTGAGTTGCCGCAGTCAGGGCGGTCCATGTGCCTGCCGCATCAGTTGTCAGAGCTGTAGTTGCCGTTCCGTTGCTTCCGAACAGCATCACCTTACCGTTGAGCGTAACGGCCTTCATGCCGCTCATGGCCGTAAAGCGCGGCTCCACGGGCAGAGCGTTCCAGCGGAATGAGTCGGGATCTTCCTTATGGACGTTCACGCTGACCTTGTAGGCACGATAGTATGCTCCGCCTACCGAATATACTCTGAACTCGCGCGGCTGTGTGAAGTCTACAGAGTCAGAGCTGCTGTAATACGACAGGGTGTCGCTGTCTACATTCTTTATCACCACGATGCCCGAGTTCTTGCTTCCCACGTTGCATATCACGTGCGCGGCATCAGTGCCTGCGGGCAGAGAGTCGGGGTTGTAAATCTCGCGTTTAAGCTGGTCGATGTAGAATTTGTATTTGCTGCCGGTAATCTCTACCTTGTAGACGCTGTCCTCTCCTTCGGATGACAGAGTGTGAAGATACTGATTGACCGTACCTAAAGAAAATGACGTTATGGCGGTGTCGTCATAATATACAAAATTGTTGTCGTTGTCGTCACTAAGGCATGAAGCCAGTAAAAATGTCCCGGAGAACAGTATTGCCAAACACTGGATAATACGTTTCATTCGCTGAATATTTTCTATTTTTAGCTGCAAATTTAATCAGAATTCCTTAAATAAAGCCTGATTTTAAATACTTTATTGTCTAAATTATTAATAAATTGGACTTTTTATATACATATATAAGTTTTTTTAAAGTTTTTATAAAAAAGAGGCCGGTATGAATCACTCACGCCGACCTCACAAAACCTTAACTGATGTTGGTGTTAATCAAATTAATGATGTACATTTTGGTCATCAACAAAATCTAAGACCAACATCACTTAATTAAAAATCTAATAACATAATCTTTACCTTAAATCTATCAAACTACTAACCTATGAAAACGTATTCTCACGAACACGAAGCAAAGATAGCGCATTGTGTGCGAACACACAAGCGTTTTACTTTGTTTTTTGCATCAAAAAGCTGTTTTTTTGACTTAAATCAAAACACTTGTTTTTCGTCAACGCAAACAGGCTGCCGCACGACGGCCGACTGCTTAAAACGGCCCGAACGGCCACGGAACATGCCCCCACACGCCGCAGCATACACGGATGGAAACCGGGCGGCGGCAGCCTGCACGGGAGCTAAAAGCCTGCGGCAGGACATGACAAAAGCCGCGCCCGGCCACACATGCACACGCATGCAGGCCGGACGCACATACCGCCCTGAAAGGGACAAAACGACTATCACGCAGCGGCGTCAGCGGCGCGTGAACACCATGCCGTCTACGACAAAGCTCTCCTTAACTCCGCCTGAGGCACCGACAGACACGGGCGACTTGACCGTAATCTGGCGTGTTGACGGGTTATAAACGAGCACGGCACGGTAAGTGTTGCCGTCGCGTCCGCCTACATACTCAATCACAGCCTTGTTGCCCTCTATCTTGCGGGCCCTTATCAGGCTGTTGTCCACCTTCATTCCGCTGCCGTATGCAACATAAATAGTTCCGTAGCACATCTCGCTTCCGCCTTCGGCGTTTTCCTCATACATGCTCTTGTAGTAGAGGTTTATGCGCAGCGTGCCGTCGCCCTTTGCCAGTTTCCATTCACCGTTGAACGGCGACGCCCTGTGCAGGACATACGAATTCTGCGGCAGCTTCTTCAGTTCGTCGTCCACATACGAGAAGCCGTCGCTGCTGGTCATCTTCAAACTGCCGTCTGCCATATACTCGAAGCTGAGCTTGGAGTCTTTCTCGGCAAAGTAGGCTGTGGCCGTGGCCCTGTTGCCGCTCATCTTAAGGTTTTCAATCGTATACGCCATCGACGTGTCATCGGGCTTGATTCTTATTATGCCGGCACACGGGTCGCCGTCCATCGAGTTAGGGTCAGATATGCTCTTTCCGTAGAAGTCGATGTCGACATACAGTCCGTCGGCATACCAGGCACCCTTGAACGGACGGGCAGTCTGAGCCAGAGCCGCAGTTACAGACGAGAATAACAACACACTGATAATAGCTTTTAGCAGCATTGCAGGTTTCATAATTTTAAGATAAGATGGTTAGGTTAAACATTTAAGAAACTCATCTCCGCGGGGCGTACAAGGGCGGAAGCCGCACCATGACACGCACGGGATATTTTTTTACAAATATACTGAATTTATTTTTCTTTCGTGCCGGCAGGATAAAAAATAAAAGCGCAACCGCATAATTTATATACGGCAAAGGGGATATGGCATGAAATGTTGACGACTGTGAAATGCGCAGAAGCAAGGGGGCTTGCCTAATGCCGGCACTACAAAAACAGCCTGCTTTGCAAAAGACGGCAAACGGCACGCCGAAACATGGCCTTTTGCAGACTGAAAGGGCACCTTTTGGAACGCAAAAGGTATGCTTTTGCAAAGCCGTAAAATACAATATGTTTTCAAGAAGGGCTCATCACCCACGACAATATGGTATAACCGACTGACTGTCAACAACATAAACCACAGCAAACCATGTCTGCAGCTCATCACGCCGGGATGCCATGCGGCAGATGTGATGAGTCATGACATCAACTCATCACACCGCAAACGTCTGGCATACAGCGCATAACATACCGCCGTGATGAGTGACGAGTAAATACGAAAAACTTTTCTGTTTCATATTATCCCAAATCGTCATCATATCGTATATGGCTTAATCCATTTTGGTCATTCATGCCTTCAAGCCGTCTTTTTGTCTCTATTGAAGCATTTTCATCTGTCTTTCCATGACATAGCCCGCCATAACCGCGAAAGGCGAAAACTACGACCCGCTCAATATTAAGCAAAAATACAGACTGAACAATAACGGCAGACTTGGGATTATCCATCTGCCCCACCCCGCCGACAGACATCAGGGGCTGTCAGGCAGACTCACCGCACGCTGCACGACAGGGAGCCATGGGCCATACGGCAGGGCACAAAAAGAAAGTAGGCATGCCATAAGGCACGCCTACTTAAAAGGATATCTAAATCTATTTTATTCAGAATTAGAGTTTCGGACCTGCAGCTACGAGAGCCTTACCAGCCTCATTTCCTTCGTACTTAACGAAGTTCTTGATGAAGCGGCCAGCGAGGTCTTTAGCCTTAGCTTCCCACTCAGCAGCGTCAGCGTATGTGTCGCGCGGATCGAGGATCTTAGGATCAACTCCAGGAAGTTCTGTCGGAACCTCGAAGTCGAACATAGGTATCTTCTTTGTAGGAGCGTTGTTGATAGAACCGTCGAGGATAGCGTCGATGATACCACGTGTGTCGCGGATTGAGATACGCTTGCCAGTTCCGTTCCAACCTGTGTTAACCAGGTAAGCCTTAGCACCGCTCTTCTCCATCTTCTTAACCAGCTCCTCAGCATACTTTGTAGGATGCAGCTCGAGGAATGCCTGACCGAAGCAAGCAGAGAATGTAGGAGTAGGCTCTGTGATACCACGCTCTGTACCAGCCAACTTAGCTGTGAAGCCTGAGAGGAAGTAGTACTTAGTCTGCTCCGGAGTCAGGATAGATACAGGAGGCAGTACGCCGAATGCGTCAGCTGACAGGAAGATTACCTGCTTAGCAGCCGGTGCGTGAGAAACAGGCTTAACGATGTTGTCGATGTGGTAGATAGGATAAGAAACACGAGTGTTCTCAGTTGTGCTCTTGTCTGTGAAGTCGATCTTGCCCTCAGCGTCAACAGTTACGTTCTCGAGCAGAGCGTCGCGGCGGATAGCGTTGTAGATATCGGGCTCGCTCTCCTTGTCGAGGTTGATAACCTTAGCGTAGCATCCACCTTCGAAGTTGAACACGCCGTTGTCGTCCCATCCGTGCTCGTCGTCACCGATAAGCAGACGTTTCGGGTCTGTAGACAGAGTTGTCTTACCTGTACCAGACAGACCGAAGAAGATAGCTGTGTTCTCGCCGTTCTTGTCGCAGTTAGCAGAGCAGTGCATTGAAGCGATGCCCTTCAGCGGCAGGAAGTAGTTCATCATAGAGAACATACCCTTCTTCATCTCACCGCCATACCATGTGTTGATGATAACCTGCTCTCTTGAAGTTACGTTGAACACAACAGCTGTCTCTGAGTTCAGACCGAGCTCCTTGTAGTTTTCAACCTTAGCCTTAGAAGCGTTGTAAACAACGAAGTCAGGCTCAAAGTCCTCAAGCTCTTCCTCAGAAGGACGGATGAACATGTTCTTTACGAAGTGAGCCTGCCAAGCTACCTCCATGATGAAACGAACAGCCATACGTGTATCCTTGTTGGCACCGCAGAAACCGTCGATAACATAGAGTTTCTTGTTTGAAAGCTCATTCTTTGCTATTTCCTTAACAGCAGCCCAAGCTTCCTGAGAAGCAGGTTTGTTGTCGTTCTTATATTCGTCTGAAGTCCACCATACAGTGTCCTTTGAAGTTTCATCCATTACGATGAACTTATCTTTAGGAGAACGTCCGGTGTAAATACCTGTCATTACGTTTACTGCACCGAGTTCTGTCACCTGACCTTTGTCAAAACCCGTAAGGCCGTCTTTTGTCTCTTCCTCAAACAATACCTCATAAGACGGGTTGTAAAGAACCTCAGTTGTACCTGTGATTCCATACTTTTCTAAAACTGACTTATCAAACTTTGCCATTTTAATAATATATTAAAAAGTGAATTATTTGTTCCTGATAGTTACCTTAAATCGGCTGCAAAGTTAGCAAAAAATCGATTATCAGCCAACAATGAAGGGTATAAAAAACACCTATAAAAAGTCTTTTTAGGTTAAAGTATTAAAAATTTAAACGGCCCGAAGTATTTTTGCAATTTGCACTTTGCAAAAATCGAGAAATATTTTTACTTTTGCACAAATACATAACATACAGTCACGAAAGACTGCAGAAAAAGAACAAAAGCATGCAAGTAATTAATTTTAGCGAAACCAACTCGATTTTAAACCAATATCTGGCAGAGATAAGAGACGTAAACTATCAGCAGAACCGCCTGCTGTTCCGCAACAACATAATGCGCGTGGGCGAGATGATGGCCTACGAGATAAGCAAGACGCTCGAATATGAGACGAAAGACGTAACCACGCCCCTGGGCGTATCGCGCGTCAGCGTGCCTGCCGACAAGATTATCCTTGCCACGATATTCCGCGCCGGACTGCCTTTCCACAACGGATTCCTCAACGTGTTCGACCATGCCGGAAACGCCTTTGTGAGCGCATACCGCGAATATACCGACAACGAGCACACCGAGGTGGGCATACATGTTGAATATCTTGCCACGCCGAGCATCGACGGCAAGACGCTCATCATAGCCGACCCCATGCTGGCAACAGGCGGATCGATGGAGCTTGGCTACAAGGCCTTCCTTACCAAAGGCACGCCCAAGCGCATACACATAGCCTGCGTGATAGCCACACCCGACGGCATAGACCACATAAAGAAGACTCTGCCCGACGACAAGACCACAATATGGTGCGCAGCCGTTGACCCGGGCATGAACGAACACAAATACATCGTGCCGGGATTCGGCGATGCCGGCGACCTGTGCTACGGCAGCAAGCTGTAAGTAAAAATAGTAGAGCCATAAAAGCAAGGAAAATTAGTTTTATAGAATAATTTTCCTTGCTTTTTGTTTCTCTTTAATTATATAACATCCATGTGGAAGATTGCTCAACACCCTGCCATACACATCTGCGACTTCTGAGGCGGGAATAATCTTTATTAGATATCCCTGCAAAGTGTAAATTCTTATATCTCCATTTTCAGAAGACGCTTTTAAAGTTTCATCTACTGAAGACGGAATAGACTCTCCCATTTCTATAAACCTATCTTCCAAAGCATAATAATAAGATGCCTTGACTGAGGTAATGTCTTTTCCATCAAGATTTATTTTATCATTCGGCACCAGAACATGAAACTCTGTTTCTGTCTGACTATATACAGGTAAAACAACATCATAAACATACGTTTCCCCATCTGCAACTAATTCAAGCCGTATTGTATTTTGAAAATTATTTACAGTACTGTTTTTTATTGCTAATAAGAACGATCTGCCTGGAGCAAAATTCTCAAACTCTGTACCGACTTCTTCTATAGGTTTACCTAAATAGAGCAAAGGATTCTGAAGATGATTGTCAGGAACAGAAACCGTTGCGATGCCATTATCAATCTCTACATCAACAGTAGAAGGTGCATTATCCCATACAAAAGTTGGCTCTGAAACAAAATCCGATTTAGAATACAACCTAAGCTGATAGTTACCGTCACCAATATCTTTTGGCAGTGATACTAATTGATGTTTTGCCTCTGCAAACGTATAACCGGCAGAAAGTCCATAAGTTGACTCTGTAAGAATTTTTTCAATTTTCCCATCCTTAACTAAACACCAGCCGTATTTTACAGTTGTTTTTTCATCACAACAATTCCTCAGTCTACAGCTAAGATAAAATTTCTCTCCACAATTAATCTTAATGCTATTCAACAAACTATCTTTATTTAAGATTATCGGCTCCTCAGAAATACAAACTTGTTTTGGATAATCCTCAAAATCTGGAACAGGATAACAATTTGTCACCATTGCCTGTGTAGCATTATAGCATACCGGCCTGCCGCCTGGATACGTTCCGCTCTGATTTATCACATTAATATCCACATATTTATTTCCATTTCCGCCATGTCCAAAATTAACATGATACAAACCTTCGTCATTTATGCCATCAACAATAAACATATGACCTGCATTTCCGCCGTTAAACAACCAGCTACCCCTATAAAATACAGGATGTCCATCGCGCAACTGTCTGTTTATCATTTCTGTCCATTCCGCCGTTGAATAATAAGCTCTCTTAAGATATCGGCTCTCAGGAGAAAAATGCAGATAATGCTGTAATCCATAAAGCATTTTTGCATAATTATTTACGCCGGTACTTTTACCATAATCAGAATACATCGCAGCGCCACAAGCATACACTAACTTTGCAACAGCATTTGCCTGTAAACTGTTATACTCTCCTTCAACATACTCCGGGAGTATATTTTCCCAATCAAACGTTATCTCATCAAAATTTACATTAACAGGCACATTAAGGCTCCCGCTAGTATACGAAACGCTACCATAACCGTGCAAAAGAGTCTTATAATAAGATAAAATCTGCGATATAGCTATAGCCCCACATCCTGCAGCACTATTCTCTGGGCACATAAGATTAAATGGTGCGTTCTGATGAAACTTTGCTTTTATCAAAGGGTCAACAGTCTGTGAAAAAGACTTATTAAACCAAAGACACAGACATGAAATTAAAATAAAAAATGCTTTATTGATCATTCTCAAATTAGTCTAATTGCAAAAACAAAAAAACGATATCATTTTGTGCTTCAACTATGTTTTAGTCAAGCACAGAATGATACCGTTTATTGCCCTATATTTATTTAACTTCCCAAATATCGTTGGTTTCGAGCAGCTCCATGAAGTTGTGATATTTCTTCTTGGCGCTTACTTCTTCGATTTGCTCCTTAACTGCCATTTCGTAGGTAGGAGCCTCAACGTCGCGGATGACGCCGAGCGCAACGGGGAATCCGTGCTCGTTGTCCATCATGGCAAGTTTCAGCTGCAGAGTGTTGTCAAGGCAGTGAGCGTCGTGCACGAGAATGTCTTTCTCTGTGATGCCGTTCTCGCCCAACTTAACAACCTTGAGGCCGAAACCTTCCTGCATGAGTCCGTACTCATTGTTCTCGCCGAAGATCAGCGGCTCGCCGTGGCGAACGTAGATAGCGTTCTTGGCGCGCATTTCCTTCTTGTAGATCGGATCGTAACATCCGTTGTTGAAGATCACGCAGTTCTGCAGAATCTCGCACACAGAAGCACCCTTATGCTTATATGCAGCCTTGAGGATGTCTACTGTGCCCTGAGCGTCGGTGGCAACGGCACGTGCGAAGAAGTGGCCGCGTGCTCCGAAGCACAGTTCTGCCGGCAGGAACGGGTCCTCAACAGTGCCGTAAGGTGACGACTTGCTGACAAATCCGCGCGGAGAAGTAGGCGAATACTGACCTTTGGTGAGTCCGTAGATGCGGTTGTTGAGCAGAATCATGTTTATGTCGATGTTGCGGCGCATGGCGTGAATGAAGTGGTTACCGCCGATAGCGAGTCCGTCGCCGTCACCGCTAATCTGCCATACTGCCAGGTCGGGATTGGCAACCTTGGCACCCGTAGCGATAGACGCAGCACGTCCGTGAACGGTCTGCATGGCATAAGTGTTTACATAATAAGGCAGACGGCTTGAGCATCCGATACCTGAAATGACGGCTGTCTGATAAGGCGGAACGCCGAGTTCTGCCATAGCCTTGTGCAGCGATGCGAGGAAGAAATGGTCGCCGCAACCGGGACACCACCGCGGCTGTCCCTTTTTATAATCTTGCGCAGTATATTCCATTGCAATTATTTTTATGGAGTAAAGGGTATGAAGCTAAGGAGCTAAGACAACAGCAAGCGCAGCGATTTATCATGCAAGTATTCCATGAAATCTGTCTGATTGTTATGTCAGCAATCTCTTCTTATCCATAGTAAAGGATATCCACGGCCAATACGGCCTTCAAGACATTTGTCTTAACTCCTTTACTCCATTACTTCTTTACTCTTGTATTTTACTTCTTAATTATTAATTATTTTGGTGAACGCCTTTACAAGCTCGCCTACCACGAAGGGCTGACCCTTAACCTGGTTGAACTGATAAGGCATGAAGTTGTCGATTCTCATGCGCAGATAGCCTGCGAACTGACCAAGGTTCTGCTCTGCCACAACTACCTTCTTATACTTGCCCAGCACTTCAGCTGTGTTCTTAGGCAGCGGGTTGATATAGTTGAAGTGAGCGAGAGCCACCTTATGACCGGCACTTCTCATCTCTTCCATAGCAGAATACAGATGACCGAATGTTCCGCCGAAACCAACGATCAGCAAGTCGGCATCGTCGGCGTCGCCCTGCACTTCGAGGTCTGGAACAGGAATCTTGAACACTTTTGCTGCACGCAGACGGCACATCTTGTCGTGGTTCTCCGGATCAGTAGAGATGGCACCAGTGTCGCCGTCTTTCTCCAGTCCGCCCAGGATATGCTCGTAGCCTTCCTGTCCCGGTATAGCCCAATAGCGTGCACCTGTCTCCGGATCTCTCTTATACGGAGTGTAAACGCCCTTCTGCTCAGGTGTTGCATAGTGAGGATGTATTTCGGGCAGCTCATTGATGTCGGGCAGTTTCCATGCTGACGAACCGTTAGCCACGAAAGCGTCGGTGAGCAGCACAACAGGAGTAAGATGCTCGAGAGCAATCTTGGCTGCAGCATATACAGAGTCGAAACAGTTTGTAGGACTTGTTGCGGCAATCACCGGCATGGGCGACTCGCCGTTACGTCCGAAGAGAGCCTGCAGCAGGTCGGTCTGTTCGCTCTTTGTAGGCAGACCTGTTGACGGACCGCCACGCTGAACGTCGATGACAACGAGCGGCAGCTCGTCGATTACAGCCAGGTTCATGGCTTCTGACTTAAGACAGATGCCGGGACCTGATGTAGATGTTGCGGCCAGGGCACCGGCGAACGATGCACCAATAGCACTGGCGCATCCAGATATTTCGTCTTCGCACTGCACCGTCATGACACCGCACGACTTATGCTTAGCCAGTTCGTGCAGGATGTCTGTGGCAGGAGTGATGGGATATGAGCCAAGATAGAGCTTAAGGCCGGCCTTCTCGGCAGCGGCAATAAGTCCATAGGCAGTAGCCTTGTTACCCGTTATGTCCATGTAGCGTCCCTTAACCTTGTTCTTAGAGTCGATGCGGTAAGTGGCGGGCACGCTTGCGTGAGTGTTGTGGCCGTAGTCATATCCGGCATGCACCACCTTGATGTTGCACTCTGCAACAGCAGGCTTCTTGGCAAACTTCTCGCGCAGGAACGATGTAACAAAGTCGAGATTGCGGTTAAACAGCCAACATACGACGCCGAGAGCAAACATATTGCGGCACTTCAGCACGGTCTTGTTGTCGAGTCCGCTGTCTGCCAGGCAGTCTTTCACCATCTGAGTTATCGGACAAGCCACCACGCGGTCGGGGTCGATGCCCATCTCGCCCAGGTAGTCGTCAGTTTTAAACTCGGCCTTCTTCAGGTCGGCCGGACCGAAGCTGTCGGTGTCGATGATTATCGTAGCCTGTGGCTTGGCAAACTTGTACTGAGTCTTCAGTGCAGCAGCGTTCATGGCCACCAGCACGTCACACTTGTCGCCGGGAGTGTAAGCACGTCCACTGGCGATGTGAACCTGAAAGCCCGAAACACCCGTAAGCGATCCTTGCGGGGCGCGGATGTCTGCCGGATAATCCGGAAACGTCGAGATTCCATTACCTATCGTAGCCGAAACTGTCGAGAAGATGTTTCCCGCCAGCTGCATGCCGTCGCCGGAGTCACCCGAAAAACGCACTACGACATCATCTAACTGTTTTACTTCCAATTCTTCTGCCATAAAAAGTCTTTTTAAACTTTATAACTTATTAGTATGTTTTTCTACTGTCTGTTGCCGCGCCGGGCTGACCCAAACGCGAGAACAATGCTATGTATTTAAGATTAATTGCAAAGGTCGTAAAGATTATCGAAACCGCAAAATCTTTTTGCATAAATATTTAGCATCTGACAGCATTTTGTCGAAAATTGTTCACTTCTGCGACAAAAATTAAGTGTTTTAATAACAATAATAACACAATAAAAGTGGTGAAAAAAATAATCTGTCAGAGCTATTTTTTGCTAAAAAAACATCTTTCCGCTACATCAAGAAAACGCTGAAAGGCCCTGAAACACGCATATTTACGGGCCAAAGCATATCTGCACGGCAACCTTCAGGCATCACGTACAGCAGCTTTTCTGCCACGGCAAGGGCGAAAAGATGATAAACGATGCCTCAAACCACAAAAATTTCAAACTGAAAGCAGGTTGTCAGCGCTGCCTATTATAATATAATAAGGTGTAGCTCTGCAGCATGCCATCAACGACAGATTCATCTGCACATCAATTCTGAGGCTATCTACCGGCATGATTTGCCATAAGTATCTGTTTTTCTGCATATAAACATCTACCAAAGCATAAAAGGTGACGTGACAAGGCTGAATAATAAATTTTGCTTTTAATCTGAAACATCATTATGTCAGAAGGCACAAAAACAGCCGCATGAATAATACACGGAAACGCCATATCCGCCTTTATATTGCCAACAAGTTACAATCCGTAACCTGCATATGCAAAAAAATAGAAATTGTTATACTTATCCTGCCTGCATTTTCTCTGTAAGGAAACGGACGGGCGCGCTTCTCATCATAGGCTGAATATAACAAGGACATCAGCTTTACATGCCTTAACAGCAGACAAGGCTTGCAAAACCATCATGTATCGCAAGTCCCTGTCTGTAACCGTGATTCAGATTTATTATACCCCCCGTTTCACAGCTATGGCTGGCCATGCCAAGACAAAGTTGAAGACAATACGACAATTTACAACAACAAAAACAGATGGAAACATCTATGTGCCTGCGGCATCAGGTCATATACTACAAATATTAACAATTTGGTTTTAATTTGCCCAATAAGCATAGCTAAATGACATTTAAATTTTGCACTGATTATACAGTAAATTAGAAACAGAAGATATTACGGCGGCATCATTTCAGTAAAACATGTTTACATTATCAGGCAAAAGACACGCTTTTATAATCCGACATGCCGTCTTTTACAATCCCAAAACATACCTTTCAGCACCCGATAAGGCTGTGTTTACAGACACGAAACGCCACATTTCAGAGCGTTTTCGACTACAAATCATTGCACACTTCAGTCCCTATATGACATAACATACAGCAATGATGTCACTTACATATGCACACGATTTCGGGGCATTTTCGCTCCCAGATTATTTTATTTTTCAAATACCTTAGCATGAACGCGTCTGCCTTTATCACAATGTAAGAGAATTATCGTTTAATACGACATAATGTATCATGACCTTACCGTTCAAAATATGAACAAGTTCTGACATCACCTTAATATATATAGACATGACAGCAACATAGGCTTTCGCTTATCCGTGTATCAGAAATTTAATAAAAATATAAATAATTTTATGATTTCGTTATGCCCCAAACAATACATTCATCTTAATATTTATGAAAATCAACTGTAACATCGGCAAAGTACTTTTGCGCAAGTAAACAAATCTCTTATTAAAAAACATTTTAAGAAATAAACAACGATGAATTTTAGCAGAAACACGATGTTTGCCTTATGCCTCTTTGGAGCGTGCTATTGGTATAGTCCCGTCAAGGCAGGAGTAAACCTTACAACAATCAGGCTGGCAGACAAGTCAGACTCTTCAATAGGTGAAGTTCTGAAAGGAAAGGTTGTCGACAAGGCAGGTGAGCCAATAATCGGTGCATCTGTGGTTGTACCCGGAACAGACAACCGCACGGTGACAGACGTAAACGGAAACTTCAGCCTCAACAAAGTGCGTAGCGGAGTCACGGTAGAAATTTCGTATCTCGGCTACGAGAAACTCAGGTCAGCACTGAAAGACAATCAGACACTTGTTCTCAGCGAAGACGACCGCCAGCTCAACGAAGTCGTTGTAGTGGGCTACGGCCACATGCGCCGCAAGGACGTGACAAGCTCAATCACCTCCGTCAAGAGCGAAGACCTCAACGTCGGTGTATTCCAGTCGCCGGCACAGCTCCTTCAGGGCAAGGTTCCCGGACTGCAGATTACAACCAGCAGCGACCCTAACGCAAGCCCTTCGATAACCCTGCGCGGAGCATCAACCCTGCGTGAAGGTGCTGCCATGGAGCCATATTATGTAATAGACGGAGTGCCGGGCATGGACATATCACTCGTTGCCCCTGAAGACATCGAGAGCATCGACGTGCTGCGCGATGCGTCAGCCACAGCCATATACGGATCAAAGGCAGCCAACGGAGTTATCCTCATAACCACGAAGCGCGGCAAGGCAGGCAGGACACAAGTGAGCTACAGCGGATACGTGGCATTCGACCGTGTGGCAAAGAATCTTGACATGATGAGTGCCGACGAGTACCGCAGCTACGTGCAGGACAACGGGCTCTCCATTGACCCTACTGACGACCTGGGCGTAGAGACCGACTGGCAGAAGGAAGTGCAGCGCACAGGCATTTCGCACAACCACAACGTGGCAATAAGCGGAGGGGCTGGACACACATCATATAACGTAAGTCTTAACTATTTTAATAACGAAGGAGTTATCAAGGGCACAGACCTGCAGCGCTACAACGGCCGCGCATACCTCGGAACCAAAGCCCTGAACGACCACCTCGACCTTGCGTTCAACATCAACGCCAGCATAACAGAGCAGAACGAGGTTCCAAATCAGGCCAATGTGGTGTCAGTATATGAAGCCATGAACTATTATCTGCCATTCTCTCCCGTAAAGAACGACGACGGAAGCTGGTTCGAACACTCTTCACGCACACAATATTTCAACCCCGTTGCCCTTATTCATGAAAACACCGACTTCACCAAGTCGAAGCGCATACAGGCCACGGTAAAAGCCGGACTTGAACTTTTCAAGGGACTTAAGTACCACTTGATGATATCCTATGAAAACGAGCAGATAAACAACAACATTTACAACTCGTCAGAGTCGCTTGTCGCAGCAGGCATGGACGGACAAGCCCAGCGCTCAAGCGTTGAGAACGAGAGCAAGGTGCTCGAGACATATCTTAACTACGACAAGACATTCGGCGGCATACACAAGCTGGGGCTTATGGCAGGATACTCTTGGCAGGAAGACAACACGAACGACGGATTCCAGCTGCGCGCCTACGGATTCTACAGCGACGACCTCGGATATCACAACATGGGCATGGCAAACTTCATAGACAGAACTGCCGACGGACTGGGCAACTATAACCTGTCAACCCTGCGCATGATATCATTCTACGCACGTGCCAACTATTCATACAACAGCAAATATCTGCTCCAGGGCACCATACGCCGCGACGGCTCGTCGGCCTTCGGAGCCAACAACCGCTGGGCGACCTTCCCCTCTGTGTCGGCAGCATGGCGTCTGTCAGAAGAAGAATTCATAAAGAAACTCAACGTGTTCGACGACCTCAAGTTCCGCATAGGCTACGGTGTCAGTGGCAACTCTCTCGGTTTCGACGCATTCACTGCACGCCAGGTATACGGCGTCACCGGATGGTTCACCAACAGCAACGGCGACCAAGTGCACACCATCGGTGCAACGCGCAACGCCAACCCCGACCTAAAATGGGAGCGCACAAGCATGTTCAACGTAGGTATAGACTTCGGATTCTTCAACAACCGCCTCACCGGTACAATAGAATACTACGACAAGCGCACTAAAGACCTCATATACGACTACCAGGTATCCACAACCGAATACCTTTACAACTATCTTACTGCCAACGTAGGCGAAATAAGCAACAAGGGCTTTGAAATAACAGTCAACGCCATACCCGTGCAGACTAAAGACCTCACATGGTCAACGTCGCTCAACATGTCGCACAACAAGAACACCGTAGAAAAACTCTCTAACCGAGAATTCTCCGTAGACTATATCGACGTTGCTGACCTGAGCGGCGCAGGACAGAGCAACTGCTATCAGCAGCGCATCATGGAAGGTCATCCCATCGGACAGTTCTACACATGGGAGTGGGCCGGCTACAACGAAGACGGAGTGTCTGTTTTCTACGTGCACGACCCCGAAACAGGCGAACGCACCGGCGAGACAACAACCACACCTACACAGGACGACCGCGCATGCACCGGAAGCGCACAGCCAAAGTTCACACTAGGATGGAGCAACACACTTACTTACAAGAAATTCTCGCTCACGGCATTCTTCCAGGGATCTTTCGGCAACAAGATAATGAACGGCACAAAGGCACGTCTGTCCAACATCGCCGATGCAGGCATACGCAACTGGGTAACAAGCTTCCCGGAGGAAAACCTGCCCACAGACTTCAACTCACACTATCTCTCAGACAGATACATTGAAGACGGAAGCTATCTGCGCCTTTCCAACCTGTCACTGAGCTATGACTTCGGCAACATCGGAAAATGGATCAGTAACCTGCGCGTGTCGGCCACATGCAACAATCTGTTTACAATAACAGGCTACTCAGGCATCGACCCGGAAGTAAACCTAGGAGGACTTACTCCCGGCATAGACAACCGCAACACTTACCCACGGACAAGAACCTACATGCTTGGCGTAAACATTAACTTTTAATCAGAAAGACAAATCTATGAATACTTTAAATATAAAAGCAATAATCATTTCATGTGCAGCCGCAATGGCAGCAGCAGGATGCACAAACCTTGATGTCGACATCAAGTCGCAGTACACCGAAGTGCCTGACACCCCGGAAGCAATAGAAGCTGTTACTTCTGAAATTTACAACCCATACCGCACCGCCATGGGCAGACAGCACTGGATGGCACAGACACTGACCACAGACGAGGCAGCAGGCGTGTCGATGGGCGCCGACTACTATGACGGCGGAGTATACCGCCAGATGAGCGTTCACGACTGGAACGCCGACAACAACATGCTCGGCACAATGTGGGACGGAGCAATGACAGGAATCACCACATGCAACAAGACACTCAAAATGCTCGACGGCATGAGCGAGAGCGACATCGCCCCGGTGCGCGCCATGAGGGCATACTACCATTTCCTGCTTATGGACAACTTCGGCGATGTGCCCATCATGGACAACGACGCCCCGGCACATCCCGACCGCAGCAAGCGCGCCGATGTATGCCGTTTCATAGAAAGCGAGCTCAAGGCCGTCAAAGGCTACCTCACAGACGAAGTGTCCGGTGCCACATACGGAAAGGCAACCAAATATATGGCAGAGGCCTTGCTGGCAAAACTCTACCTTAACTGGACCGTGTATACGGCAGACCATGTAGCCGACTACACTCCTACAACGGCCAACCCTAAGATTGACGACTGCATCGCAATGTGCGACAGCATAATACTCTCCGGACACTACGCGCTGACAGACAGCTTTATGGTAAAGTTCCGTCCTGACAATGGCGCGCACATCAAAGACTTCGTGTTCGTCATGCCGTTCGACCGTGAGACACAGCAGGGCATGGTGCATGCACGCTTCTGGAAGAGCCGCAGCGGCAAAGACCAGTTTGGCATAGCCCCGTCTGGCCCGGCCGGAAATATAAGATGTCTGCCCGAATTCCTCAACAAGTTCAGCCTTGAAGGCGACAGCCGCAATGCACAGTATGTTTACGGCAAGCAGTATTACTGGGAAAACTACGAACAGACAAACCGTCCTTTTATCATAGAGACGACAAAAAACGGATATGACCAAGACTATACCGCTGCAGATAAGGACGAGCCAATAGCATGGCAGATGGACTATAGCAAGGAGATAACGCTGCGCCCTAACGGAGAAGGTACTCTCGATGTGGGCAATGACCAGAAAGGCCGCGCCATGGGCGCACGCTCTATAAAGTTCTACCCCGATATAAATGCCACAGCCTCACAAGGCCATAACCAGAGCAACGACATGCCGATATTCCGCTATGCCGACATCATACTCATGAAGGCCGAAGCTATCCTGCGAGGCGGCAAGGCAACACTGGGCGACACGCCGATGAGCCTGATGAACCAGATTAGAACATACGTCCACGCCCCGCTCGTAAGTGCCGACCCGACACTAGACGAACTGCTCGACGAGCGCGCACGCGAGTTTGCCGATGAAGGCTGGCGCCGCAACGACCTTATACGCTACGGCAAGTTTGAAGACAACTGGGGATTCCGCTATCTTTATCCGCAGGGATTCAGCGAAAAGTTCCGCCGAGTGTTCCCTATTCCTACATCAGTACTGAACACCAACACCAACTGGAGTCAGACAGAAGGATATAAATAAAAAAAGACAATCTGAAAAATGAAAAAGATATTTCTATTTCTGACATGCCTCATTCTGTGTGTGCCAGCAGCGACAGCAGGATACAGTACTAAAGACACAGGAGGCATTGAGGTCGTAGTTCATCGGGGCGCCAATTATCTGGCCCCCGAAAACACAGTAGCCTCTGCCTATGCGGCACTCGACAACGGCGCCACATGGATTGAAGTTGACGTGCGCAGCAGTAAAGACGGAGTACTTTATAACATGCACGACCCGACACTAGACCGCACAACAAACGGCAAAGGTCTCATCTCAGACATGATGTCGGCCGACATTGACAAGCTCGACGCAGGTTCATGGTTCAACGAGAAATTTACAGGCACACATGTGCCGAAAATATCAGAGATGCTAGACTCTTTAAGAGGCAAAGCAAAGGTGTTTTTCGACGTAAAGCCGGGCACTCCAGTTGCAACGCTTGCCAAGCTTGTACGCAACAAAGGATTTGCCGACAAAAGCTTCTTTTGGTTCGGCGACACGACCATGCTGAAGGAGTTTGTAAAAATTGCGCCCGATATGTGCATCAAGGTCAACGTATCTGACGTGGCAGGTATCAAGCGATGGATGCGCATGTGCAAGCCGTCATACATCGAAATCGGAGCAAGAAACATCACGGACGACATACGCTCATTCTGCCGCAGCAACGGAATAAAGATAATGGCAATAGCCTTCGATTCGAGCGACGAGGCCTATCGTGAGGTTGTCATGAAGCAGCCGGACATGGTTAATCTGGACAGACCGGAAAAGTTTCTTAAGATAGTCTCGGATGTAAAGGAAGAAAAACGTATAAAACAGTCACCTCTATCACAATACGCAGACCCGCGGATAGGGTCTGAGGGACTTGGACGTGTATTCATAGGGCCGTCATGGCCCTATGGCATGGCCAAGCCTTCGCCCGACTGCACGGTCAATCCTAACAGCGGATGGCTTCCCATGCCTGAACAGGTGAACGGATTCGCCCAAGTGCACGTAAGCGGAACCGGGGGCGGCCCAAAATACGGCAACATTCTCGTAATGCCGTTTATCGGTGAACTTAAAGGGACCTCACATCCTGACATCAGAGACACCGAAACGATCAGACTTGGCTACTATTCGGCCAAAATGCTGTATTCAGGAATAAAGACCGAGATAACAACCGCAAGAAGAGCATCTTTCTATAAGTTTACATATCCATCGGCATCTGACAAGGCTTTACTTGTGGATGCCGGTTTTTTTCTTGGCGAAAGCTCGGTGCCCGACGCCCGCGAGGCACAACAGTTTGTAGGCTCAGAGATCCGCATTCTCTCGGAAAACGAACTTGAAGGCTACAGCCGCATACGGGGCGGATGGAACAACGGTCGTGCCTACACTGTATATTTCTATGCAGCGACAGACAAGCCATTTACAGAAACCCGCACATGGAAGGCAGACAGCATAAGCACACTTACAGCCCAATACGACTCAGGACATAAAACCGGTGCACTGCTGCGCTTTGCTGCGGGCGACACCACGGTGTGCCTCAAAGTCGGGATATCATTCATCAGCGAACAGAAAGCACGCCAGAACTGCCTGAGCGACATCGGAGACAAGTCGTTTGACGAGGTGCATGACGAACTGGTGTATCAATGGGAAAAGCTCTTTCACCGCATAGAGATTGACCCTTCAACAACGGACACTTATAAACGGATGTTCTATACGGCATTATACCACACTATGCTCATGCCAGTAGACCGCACGGGCGAAAATCCGCTGTGGACAGACCCAGAACCATATTACGACGACTTCTACGCCATCTGGGACACTTACCGCTCGTCGTCGCCGCTGATAACACTAATAGATGCCGACCGCCAGTCAGACATAGTACGCTCGCTCATCAACATCTATAAACGCGACGGATATATGCCCGATGCACGCAGCGGCAACTGCAACGGGCGTACTCAGGGCGGCTCAAATGCGGAGATTGTCGTTGCCGACGCCTATGCGAAAAATCTTAAAGGCATAGACTACGAGCTGGCTCTCGAGGCTATGCTCAAGGATGCGACTATACCGCCGGGAGGAAACGAGGAAGCCGAAGGACGTGGCGGACTTGTGCCATACCTTCAGCTCGGATATATTCCTTACGGCATTGCCCGCGCCGGCAACCGTACCGTTGAATACTCTTACTGCGACTATGCCATTGCACAGGTGGCTAAGGGATTGGGACGAGACAGCTTGTACAGAAAGTATATGAAGCAGTCAGAAAACTGGAAGAATCTCTGGCAAGCCGATTATGTTCATGATTGTGTGAAAGGATTTATCATGCCGCGTGACGCCAGTGGCAACTGGCTTGACTCCGTCCCCTTCGGACGTTCACGCCTGCAGAATCCAAAATTCAGATACACACCCGTAACGCGCGAAGGTCCATGGTATACGCCATGGTGGAGCACATTCTTCTACGAAGGCATATCGTGGGAATACTCGTTAAGCATACCCCACGATGTTCCAGGCCTGATAGAAATGTGTGGCGGTGCAGCCAACTTTGAACGCCGTCTCGACCGTTTCTTCGGCCACGGCTATTTCAATGTAAACAACGAGCCGTCGTTCCTCACGCCTTGTCTGTATCACTGGCTTGGCAAACCGTGGAAAAGCTCTGACCGCATACACAAGATAATAGCCGACAACTATAATGACGGTCCAATAGGCTTGCCCGGAAACGATGATTCGGGCGCAATGTCGTCGTGGCTCGCATTCCACATGATGGGTTTCTATCCTAACGCAGGACAGGATTATTATCTGATTAATACGCCGCTGCTGCGCTCTGTTACGCTGAGACCGCAGCCAGGAGTTGAGTTCGCCGTTGAGATTAAAAGTCTTTCGGCACGCAACAAATATATACAGAAAGCAACACTTAACGGCAAACCATATCCCTATTCGGCCATACGCCATGCCGACATCGTGGCAGGAGGAAGGCTCACCCTCTATATGGGAAACAAGCCGGGAGAGTGGGGAAAACAATTATTACCCGATAATAATACTAACAAATGAAACTGAAAACATATTTTATATTATTACTCCTGGTGCTGACAGGCTGTATGGCAGAGGTTAACGCTGCCGGAAGTTTCTCGCCCGATACGCTCACATTCAAGTTCTTTCTTTACGGACAGACGCGCAGTTTTCGTATAAAAGCCTCAGTAGACACTGACTCTGTGTGTCTTCGATGGGTTATGCTGCGCCATGGAATAACCTCCGGCGGTGCTTATGTCATGGGGCATGAGTCTGTGGAGCGGGGCCGTTCCCTATGCTTCACGCAGCCTGCGCTGAATAGCAATGTAATGGTTCCGTCATCGCAGACGGCCTTTATAATCTCGCGTGAGGCGTTAAGAAATATTCGTTCAACAGGCCGCATGACTTACGGAAACACCCTGTATGAACTTGTTGACAGCATTCCCTGCGGCCTCAACATAGCCTCGCTGCATGTAAAAGATCGTGTGGAAGGTTGCGAAATGTGGATAATCGACAATGACAGACTGCCGCTGATATGGAAGATGAACAACAATCCGCTCGGCATAGACTGGTGTGTTGAGAATGCAGCTGAAGCTTTCTGCCGCACCGACAACAATATTAAGATAGCCTTTATAGCAGATCCTCATGTTCAGGCTGTTGACAGTCATCCGGAGTTTGTGCGTTCGTTGGCTTCGGAACTGAAGTCAACACGACTCTTCAACGAAAATATCTTTGCGTTCAGGGCTGCTCTTGACGATGCCGTACTCCGCGGCATTAAATTCGTAGTGCTGCCCGGCGACCTTACTGACAATGGTCAGGTGGTGAATGTGCGCACGGTTAGAGACATTCTTGATGGCTATGCCTCACGCTATGGTATGAAGTTCTTTGTAACCACAGGCAACCACGACCCTTCCAAGCCTTACGGCGAAGATTGTGTTAACGGCAATTTCCTTGCCGCCGACGGCAGCAGCATGGCAATTGCATCTTCGGCAGACGTTGCCGCCAATAGCGGTTTCAATGCAGCAAAGACAGACACTCTGCTGCATTGCTGCGGCTATGATGAGATGCTGACTCTGTATGCGGCCTACGGCTTTTCGCCCGACAAGTCGTATCTGTATTGGGCCACTCCGTTCTCCGGTTACGATTACGACGGCTACACCTTCGGCAAGGCTGTGTCTGAGAGTACCGCTGATAAGCGCCGTTATGTGCTGTGTGACACGCTGAAGGCTCATGACGCGAGCTATGTGGCTGAACCTGTTAAGGGCGTGTGGCTGCTGTCTATTGACGGCGGTGTGTATCTTCCTGTCGCCAACGGAGAGGGCAAGACCGCATACAGCGGTTCGTCAACGGGTTACGCCAACACATGGAAACATAAGCAGTTTCTGATCAAATGGATTAGTAAAGTGACCGAAGAAGCACGACGCCGCGGCAAGGTGCTTGTGGCTTTCTGCCATTACCCTGCCGCCGGATTCCACAACGGAGCTGACTCTGTTATAAGCCGCTGGGCCGGAGACAAGGCTTTCAACATGCGCCGCAATCCTCCGCGCGAACTCACCGACGCCTTGCAGAAAGCCGGCATAAAGATTCATTTTGCCGGGCATCTTCATCAGAATAACACTGCTGTAACTGACAACGGACAAGGACATGTGATGTATAACATACAGGTGCCTTCGGTTTCGGCATATATGCCTGCATATAAGATACTCACCGTATGCGGCGACAGCCTTTGCCGTGTGCAGACCGTAGTGCTTGATTCCGTGCCTAAATTCCGTAGTCTTTTGCCACGTTATATGAGCGAATACAGACACAACCTCACAGCAGGAACAGATACATGGAACACTGATATTCTGTATTGCGGCGACTATCCGTCATTCTGCGACATGCACTTCAGGGCGCTTGTGGCGTCGATATATGTCGAACATGAGCTTCCTTCTGTGGTGTGCGACAGCATTGTCGGCATGAGCGGCTCGCAGATTATAGACATGACAGGAGTGAAAGAAGATCCTAAGCAGTCGGCAGCATGGACAGGATTTGACCTCGTGACCGATCTCTATCGTCTTCATTTTGCAGGTTCACTTGCTTTAAGACAAATACCGCAGTGGCGCATCCGTCAGTATGAGGCTGTTCTAGACTCACTTGAAGGTAAGAAAACAGAAAACAATAAAGTTCTTGACAGCTTGAAAAATATATGTCTTCTGATAAAGTATTTCAGTACCGGCGCACCTGACAACAGCTTTGATATACGTCTTAAATAGCCGTAAGTAAAAGAGATGGTACGCCCATTCAGGCTGAAAGTCTGATCAGTTAATACATTATTAATGTTTAAATTGCTTTTGTTCAACCGCACATAGTTTCATCTGCTTTGTGCATTATCCCTGATAAATTCTAATTCCCGATTTGAGTTAAACAATCCTTTTGCATGATTAATATATTAAAATACGGAAGGATTGTTTTTCATGCCCATTTTTATATTCTTTCCGTTGTTCATGATTGCCATAAGAATTCTTATACGGCAGCATTTCCTGGTTATCATCCAGTTTGCGTTCAGATTATTCCGTCTCCTTCACAAATACTGCATGAGCACGTCCCATACGGCAATGATGTGACAGACGGAGCCGGCGAGAACAAAGAAATGGAATACGCTGTGCATGTAGCGGCGTTTGTTGAGGCTGTAGAACAGAACACCTGTGATGTAAAACACGCCCTCGGCAACAATCCACCATACGGCGGCGGGACTCACGCTGTTTATCAGCGGCCTGAATGCCGCAAGCACGCTGATGCCCATACCTATATAGCACATCGTCTCTATGTTGCTGTGCTCCCTGAGCCTTCTGAAACTCATCATGGTGCCTGCCAGCGCGCACGACCATATAAAGACAAACAGCACCCAGCCCCATAGGCCTTCATGACGCAGGGCTATAAGCGTCAGCGGCGAGTAGCTGCCGGCTATGTGCCAATAAATGGCGGCATGGTCAAGCTTTCTGAGCCGCTCCTTTAAGCGGCAGTAGCATTCGGGCATGGCGTGATACAGGGTAGACGCGATGTATGACGCAAGCATACCGGCCAGATATAGCACCACGCCCGTGCCGGCCCAGCCGTCGTCGCTCCCGGCGCACATCATGAGCAGCAGCGTACCCGTTACGGCACCGAGCAGTATGCCTGCAGCGTGCGACCACGTGTTGAGCAGAGCCTCACTGCGTGTGTAGTGTATTGCCATCTCAGGTTTATCTTGTTGTTAATGTTTTTCATGGTATTCTGATTTTCCGGCATGAGAACCTTACATTGCTCTCATGCCGGTATTACAGTGTTTTCTGCTTATTTATCCTCAGCCAGTGTGAAATCGAGCTGGCGCTTCTCAACGTTGGCGCGTGCCACCTTGATTTTTATCGGGTCGCCCAGCTGATATTTGTTGTGATGACGGCGGCCAACGAGACAATAGTTGCGCTCATCGAAGTCGTAGTAGTCGTCGTCCAAGTCGTGCATGGGCACCATGCCTTCGCAGTGGTTCTCGTCTATCTCGCAGTAAATGCCGTAAGACGTTATGCCGCTGATGTGGGCAGGATATTCGTTGCCTATCTTGTCGGCCATAAACTCCACCATCTTATACTTTATAGAGTCGCGCTCGGCGTTCTGTGCTATCTGCTCCATGTCGCTCGAGTGTTCGCACAACTCCTCATAATACTCTTTGTTTGCGCTGCGTCCGCCATTCTGATAGCGTGTGAGCAGGCGGTGAACCATCGTGTCGGGATAGCGGCGGATAGGACTTGTGAAGTGGGTGTAATATTCGAAAGCCAGTCCGTAGTGGCCGATGTTGTGCACGCTGTATTTAGCCTTCATCATTGCCCTCAGCGCAACGCTCTCTATCACGTTCTGCTCGCGGCGGCCGTTGCAGTCGTCCATCAGCTTGTTCAGGCTGCGCGATATCTCGCCCTTGGTGCCTTCTGTCTTCAGCTTGTAGCCGAACTTCACGATAAACTCGCGCAGACGCTCCAGCTTCGTCGGGTCGGGCACGTCGTGTATACGGTAAGGCAGCGTCTTTGCCTTCTGCCCCTTCTTCACCTTGCCCACGCCCTCGGCCACGCTGCGGTTGGCCAGCAGCATAAACTCCTCGATGAGCTTATTGGCGTCTTTCGACTTCTTGAAATAGCAGCGTGTGGGCTTGCCCTTCTCGTCAACGTCGAAGTGAAGTTCCTCGCGGTCGAACTTCACCGCACCGTTCTTGAATCTCGCCTTACGCAGCTTCTTTGCCAGCATGTCGAGCGTTATCAGTTCTGTGGCAAACTCGCCCTTGTATCCGTCTTTGCCTGCAGGCGGTGCGGGCTCGCCCGTGCCTTCCACCACTCCGTTGTCTTCCAAGATCTGCTGCACCTCCTCATAGGCAAAGCGGCGGTTACTCTTTATCACGGTGTGAACCAGTCGCCAGCTCTTCACGTTGGCATCAGCGTCGAGGTTGAACACAGCGCTGTAAGCCAGTTTCTCCTCGTCGGGGCGCAGCGAGCATATAAAGTTGCAAAGGCGCTCGGGCAACATAGGTATGGTGCGGTCAACTAGATACACGCTCGTGGCACGCTTCTGTGCCTCCTTGTCTATTATGGAGCCTTCGGTAACATAGTGAGACACGTCGGCAATGTGTACGCCAACCTCCCAGAGGTCTTTGCCCAGCGGCTTTATTGACAAGGCGTCGTCGAAGTCCTTGGCGTCCTTCGGGTCAATGGTGAACGTGGTTACGTCGCGGAAGTCCTCGCGCTCCTTATAGTCTTCCTCGGTTATCTCGGCACTTATCTTCTCGGCAGCTTCCTCAACCTTCTTGGGATATCTGTACGGCAGACCATACTGTGCCAGTATGGCGTTCATCTCAACGTCGTTGTCGCCGGTCTCGCCCAGAATGTCAACCACCTCGCCTATGATGTTCTTGTTGTCTGTGTCGGGCCACTTTGTAACCTTCACCAGCGCCTTGTCGTTGCTCTTTCCGCCCTTCAGCTTGTTCTTCGGTATTATTACGTCGTGAACAAATATGTCGCTGTTAGACACGAGGAAGGCAAAGTCTTTTTCAACTCTCAGCTTGCCCACGAACGTGTCGCGCGCACGCTCAAGTATCTCTATAACCTTAGCCTCCTTGATGTGGTTCTCCCTGCGCGCCATGAACGTAACCTTGACGCGGTCGCCGGTAAGGGCGAAGAGCGAGTTGCGCTCGGCCACGAACACGGGCTTGCCGCCGTCGTCGGGCACAAAGCTGTTCTTGCCGTTGGCCTTGCGTATGAAGCGGCCTTCCTGCACCTGTCCCTTGGTGTTCAGCTTGTATGAGTTGTCGCTCACCTTGCTCAGGAAGTCGTCCCATGCCATCTCCTCCATCACGTCCACTGCCAGCATCTTTGCCGGATGAGTCTTCAGGTTGAGAGTCTTGAATATGTTCTTGAAACTTAGTGTCTTGTCTGAGTTCTGCAGAAAGAGGTTTTGCAGCATCTCCGATATTTTGTTCTTGGTCAGCCTCTTTGTCGATTTTTTTCCTTTTGCCATAATCTTGTGTTTTTTTAATTCCCGGCCTGCCGTCCGCCTCGGTTCTGTGCGCGGTCTGTGCATCAGCCCTGCCTGAGGGCTCTGTGCTGTTCTGCGCCGTGCAGGCGTGGCATAGCCTTTCTGTGCGAAGTTACGAAAATAATTTCTTACTTCAGCATTAATTTCACCTTAAATAATTAATTTTATGTTACATATCGGTTAAAACTGCCAGCCGCAGCTACCTTAAGGACACAAACAAGGCATATTGGGGCATCATTTTTTGCGTGTTGTCAAAAAATAAGCGTATCTTTGTAAAGACGTTGGCGATGCGTTGCCGACACAAGAAACGTTCGTATAATCATAAATTTGCGGATATTATCTGTCTTGCCGTGTCTTTCAGTCCGGCTTTTTTTACTAACTAAAGATTTTCATGCCATGATGCCATTCCGTATAAATCTTCATAAGCTGTCTGTCGCCGTGCTGATATGCCTGGCAACAGTCTGCGTACTGCATGCCCGAAACACCGAAGCAACCGATGCCCATGACGAGGCTATGCTGATAATGAAGGCGTCCGACGCCGTAAGCTCGCTCGACAGGAGCCAAGCCTCAACAGAGCGCATAAGGGCGGCTGCAAGGCTCGTTCCTGTGCTGAATGACTATGCAGACATGCTGGCGTCCAACCGTCTTGACCCGAAAGGCAGCATGAAGATGGCAGCGCTGAAGGCCTGCGCCGACGCTGCCGAGCGATATTCGGAAGAATGTCCCGAGGCGCTGGCGCGCACGCTCTACAACCTTGCCAACCTGCAGGGCTCATACTACGACAGTGCCTGCATCCCCACGATAGAGCGGGCGATAAGTCTAGTAGACGGCATAGCCACGGCCGAAGAGGCACAACTGCTTTACAAGATAGCGCGCCAGCACCTGCTCTACAGCTATGTTGAAGGCGAAAGCCCTATGCGCATAAGGGAGATATTCGGACTGGAGAAAGACTTTCTGAGATTCTACAAGAGTCATCCTGAAACGGTCAGCAAGGCGGAGATGATGCACATGCTGGCCATAATGAAGGAGCGCACCGAGTTTGACAACGACTTCAAGCAGGCAACCGACAGCGTGCTGTTTGCCGACAAGGATATCGACACCACACATTACGACATCATCCCATTTACCGGGATTATAACCAACTCGCCTTATTATTACAGAGAGAGCCTCGCCATATTGAGGCGGCTGCTGGGCAACGACAGTCCCGACACAATGGTGCCGTGGATAAACTGCCTGATGGCAGGGGCCATGCCGGGCGACGGGGCTGCGCTCGTGGCGGCTGCCGACAGCGTGGTGGCCATAACCGAAAGCAAGATGCCGCAGGGGCATCCGATGATAACAGACATGAAGGCCATACGCGACTATATAGCGGCGGCCAACGGATATCCGCTGCGATTCGACTGGAAATATGCCGGTGAGCTTGAGCCTTACGCCGGATACTACGGTGCAGGCTCTAGGGCGTATCTGTCGCTGCCCGTAATCTACGGGCTCAACCTGGGCATGGCTGCGGGTGCATCGTCAGTGGCAGACGTGATGAAGATGGAGCAGATATATGACGCCACGGCGCGCATCACCTACGCCGACGACCCGGGACAATATATTATGGACAAGATGTGCTTCATGCAGGCATACGAGAAGAGCGACGTGACGACGTTGGCATCGAGGCTGCAGGAACTTACGGCCATGGCACTCGACCGCAGATTAAAGCCTTCATGGCGGCTGTTTGCAGCGGCACGCCGACTGGCGCAGGCATGCAACAGGAACGGACGGACGCAGGACGCACTGGCCATAACACGCCGACTGGCCGGCGACCTCGACGTGCTTACCGGCGGAAAGGCACTGCCCATAACGGCTGACATACAGCTCGAGACGGCTGGATATGCGCAGTATTACTCTCAGTCGGCCGACACGATAAGGCGCGAATACGACAAGACGCTGAAGCTCTATGCAGAGGTAGGCATTCCGCCCACGATGCCGCTGCTCAACTACGGACTATATCTCAACAGCATAGGCGACTATGACGGAGCCATACGGCAGTTTGACGCCCTGCTGAAGCTCGACGCGCTGCGCGACCTGCCTTACGACCGGGCATACACGCGCCTGCTGCTCGGCCAGTCCATGCTCAACGCCCATATTACCGACACGGCACGGCTTGCCGACGTTTTCGGCGAGGCTGAAAAGTTGTATATGGCTGACACCGTCGACCTGAACAGCGAAACGGTAAGAGGCTACATGCTTCTGGCTCACTACTATAACTATCTCAACCGTCACGACCTGACAGAGAAGGCGCTGCGCAAGGGCTGGGAACTGGCCTCGCAGCTGTGCGAACCTCTTGACGCAACGCTGTTCGACTTCAACAACGAGCTGTTCAGCCTCTATTTCTTTCAGGGCAACGACCACGAGGCAGAACTGTTCAACGAGCAGAACATAGCTGCCATCGAGGCTGCCGGACTGCAGGAGTCTGCCCTCTATCTTGAAGCTCTGTGGAACAGGTTTATCATTATCAACTGGCGCACGCCCAACGACCTGCTGCAGTATCTGCCTGCCGTGATGGAGCAGATACCCATAATAGCGTCTGTGTATGAACGCACCGGACAGTCGCCCGACATACTTTACAACTACGCACTGCGCATACTTACCGTGGCGCTCGACGCCATGGCCGAAGGCAAGACTCAAATGGACAGCAGCGCGGAAGAATATGGCAAGACTTCAGAAAAGGCTGCCGAATACCGCAAGGGCAAGGAGTTTTTCTACAGGATGATGAGCATGTTCAAAGAACAGGCCTTGCCGCTGATGCACAAAATAGAGAAAGACTTTCCCGAATATGTCAAGCCCTACGACTATCGCGCCACTCCCACATGGCTGAGCATAGTCAGCAGTCTTATGAAATGGTATGGCAAGGTGGAAGCCGACAAGCAGCTTGAGCTGCACTACCTTAACCTCATGGCAGAGGCATACACCGCAAGCGGCACACCCTGGCAGGCAGACAATGCCATGGCAGAATATTACATCAGGGAGAGCAACTGGCAGAAGGCATACGAACATACGCAGCGGTGCTGTCAGCACATCGACAGGTTCAGCACGTTCGAGAAGCTTCAGATTGGCGACAGGATGGCATTCCTTGCCAACACGCTGCACCACGACGACGAGGCCGTTGAGACTGCCGTGGCACAGGCAGGGCGCATACGCTCGTATGTGCTTGCCAACTTCGACTTCATGTCGTCTAACGAGCGCGCCGAGTTTCTTAACTCATACGGCAACACGGGCATACGCCTCAACGACATGCTGTCGCGCCGCCCCGCAGAGCTTGCTGCCGACGTATACGACGCAGCACTGTTTGACAAGGGCCTGCTGCTGCACTCGTGGGAGAGGCTGCGCCGCTCCATCCTGCGCTCGGGCGACAAGACGCTTGCTGCCAAGCTCGACACGCTCGACATGCTGAACAAGCAGAAGAGGGCCATGAGCATGGACATGACCGACTCGGCATCATCGTGGGCACACGCCAAGATGCAGCGCAGCATAGACAGGCTGGAGAAATGGCTGTCAAGGCAGACCGTGAAGTTTCGTGCCGACACCATGCGCGTGGTGTCGTGGCAGGATGTCAGAAGCAGTCTGAAAGATAAGGAGGCGGCAGTGGAGTTTGTGCTGGGCGACAGCTCGCTCATGGCGCTCGTGGTGCGCCCCGGCTGCGAGCGACCGCGGTATGTAAGGCTGTGCAACGCCGCCGAATGCTACGAGACGCTGAGCAGGGTTGACAACTTCCCTGCCGAGACGCGGGCACGACGGCTCTACACCTACGGGCGCTCAAAGCTCTACGACATGATATGGGCACCGCTCGACGGCGAGCTTGAGGGCATAAAGACGGTGTATTATTCGCCCACGGCATTCCTTAACCGCGTTGCATTCGCCGCACTGCCTGTGTCGGCAGACAGCTGTCTGGCTGACTGCTACGACCTTCATCAATTGTCAACCACAGCCCTGCTCGCCACACGCGGCAGAACAGGCAAGATAAGCTCGGCAGCGCTCTTCGGCGGAATAAACTACGGCAACATGCCCGAAAGCATGACACAAAACGCCGACGGCTCACGCGCAGCCTTGTCGGTGGCCTTTGCCGACCTGACCGAAACACGGGCAGAGACCGACACAATTGCCGAAAACATGACTGCCGGAGGCATAGCCATAGACAAATATATGGGCGACAACGCCACCGAGGCCAACTTCTACGCGCTAGACGGCAACAGCCCGGGCATAATACACCTGGCCACGCACGGCTTCTACATCAGCGAGAAAAACGTTGAAAGCAACGCCTTCCTGAAGAATCACCCCGGCGGACGCTATCACTCGATGCAGCGCAGCGGACTGGCCTTTGCCGGAGCCAACGCCACATGGATGGGCGAAAAGAAGCCCGACGGCAACGACGGCATCATGACGGCCAACGAGCTGTCTATGCTCGACCTTAGCCGCACTGACCTCGTGGTGCTCTCGGCATGCGAGACGGCACTCGGCGACTACAGCCTTGAGGGCGTCTACGGACTGCAGCGCGGATTTAAGGAGGCAGGCGTAAGGTCGATGATTCTGTCGCTATGGAACGTCAACGACCGCGCCACGTCGCTCTTCATGCAAGACTTCTATCGCCTGTGGCTCGGCGGCCGCTCCAAGCACGAGGCTTTCAGCCAGGCCGTGGCCAACCTGCGCGCCACCCACCCCAGCCCGTTCTTCTGGGCTGCCTTCGTACTGCTCGACGCCGAATAGGCATTGTCACCACAGAAAACTCTTTACAAAATTTATGTATAGAGTTTTCTGTGAAATAGAAATCCGATATATAACGTATGTTAAACAGAAGGGCTGCATGAGGCCATCCGTTTAACATACGTTTGCTTTTACACTGCTTTTTCATGCCCAAAATGCCTGGTTCGGAGGTTAAAACCGCTGGTTTTGCACTGCAAACAGTGCCACTTTTCATTGCTAAACCTATCGTTTAAGCATGCTAAGTGGCCGAGTAATGTTTTTTAACACACACGTCTTCACTCTTCAACCGGCATAAATGCCTATATATCAGCACGTTGACAGAAAGGCCCGTTTTCTGCGTTTTTCGGACAAAAAGCAAGACCGGCGCAGAAAAGCGGCATTCTGAGAGCGTCAAAATAAAAAAGTTTTCTGTTGCAGGCAGCCTGCCGCTACTGCCGGAGCGGCATTGCATGATGACAGCAAAAACTGCAATAATGCTAAAAAAAAATAATAAATATACAGCATAGCTTGCCGTATGATTTATTTTTCCTATATTTGCATAATATAGGATGCGGCTCAGCAATACAAAATCAAGAACGAAGTTTTTGTTTTGCAATGCATTCGCCTTTCGCTATATTTGCATAATATAGGATGCGGCTCAGCAATACAAAATCAGGAACAAAGTTTTTGTTTTTGCAATGCATTCGCCTTTCACTATATCCGAGAAATGAAAAACAGAACTATTAAAAATAAAAAAAGTAGGAATTATGTTGAATAAGAAGGTTGAAGAGGCGCTCAATGCGCAGATTAATGCCGAAATGTGGTCGGCATATTTGTATTTGTCTATGGCTGCCTATTGCCACGCAGAAGGCCAGCCGGGTATGGCAAAATGGTTTGAGGTGCAGTTTCAGGAAGAACAAGACCACGCCAAGATTCTGTTTAACTACATCAACTCTCGCAACGGACGCGTGGAGCTGAAGGCCATCGACGAGGTTCCGACAAAATGGGACTCTATTCTCGATGTGTTCAAGAGCACGCTGAAGCACGAGCAGAAGGTTACGGGCATGATCAACGACCTGTATGCGCTGACACACGAGCAGAACGACTTTGCTACGCAGAGCATGCTGAAGTGGTTTATCGACGAGCAGGTTGAGGAGGAAGAAACAGCCCAGACCATTATAGACAACATAAAGATGATTAAAGATAACGGATACGGCATATACATGCTCGACAAGGAGCTCGGAGCAAGAACTTACACACAGGCCGCACCGTTGAATGGTTCTCTCTAATTAAATTTAGAGCAGGTATCTTAATAAAAACAATCAGGGGAAGCCGGAGAATAAACTTGTTCTCCGGCTTTTTCTTGCCGGTTTGCCAAGACTTGCATCGCCATATAACCAACGCTCGCAGACACTGAGCTGACACACAGCCACAGCAAAGCCAGCTTGCAAGGACAAGACAAGACAAAATCATCAACACACAACCTTTGCATTGCAACATAACAACAATGCGTACATCACCATACCGAATGCATTAAACCATGATAAAGCCACTTACGCCATAAAGGTTAACCTAAACTCCCCCACGGGGCCATTGCGCGGCCACACTACAACAAGTGCCTACAACATCAAGACTAACCTAAGCTCCCCCACGGAGCCATTGCACGGCCACACTACAACAAGTGCCTACACCATCAAGGCTAACCTAAACTCCTCCACGGAGCCATTGCGCGGCCACACTACAACAAGTGCCTACACCATCAAGGCTAACCTAAGCTCCCCCACGGGGGGAGTTGAGGGGGCTTCTCCTCAACCTGTATTTCATCGTCCTTACGGCGCCCGCCGTCATGTTCATGGCACGCTGGATGTCGCTGTCGGACAGGCCGGCGAGGGGCAACATAAGGAAAAACGTGTTGTATGGCGTCAGCCGCCTGTGGCTCTTCTCTATGGCGGCTATGTCGTCTGGCATCAGCGTGCGGCCGTATTCAACGGCTGCCTCAAAGTCGGCTTTCTTCCATTCGGCCGTGTTTCCTCCGCCGATAATCTCCTCATAGCGCCTTTGTCCCAGTCCTATTATTGCCGCTCTCTGCTCCCTGAGCGTATCGAGCCTGCGGCTCAAGCTGCCAATCTTTCTCTCGTTCTCGTCTTTCGACAGGCTCAGCTCGTCTATCTCCTTTCTGTATCTGTCGGTTAGCCGCTCAATCTCGCCGAGCCGTTTTTTGCTTCGGTTTATCTTCCTTCGGTGAATCACCAGCAGCAGCGCGAGTGCCGCCACTGCCACTGTTGCCGCCACAGCCGCCGTCTTCAGCTTCATGTCGGCCTGCCGCGCGGCCTCTGCCTTGTCTATTTCGTTTTGCAGGCTCAGCATCTTTTCCGTGTTTTTGCTTTGCTCAATGCTGTCTTTCATCGCCTTCGACTTTTCTATCAGTTCGGCAGCCTCGCGATATTCTCCCTGTTCTTTCTTAATGTCTGCCATCCACGACATCATTTCAGCTTTTACTTCTGGGCTGCCTTTGCTCATTGCTTTATCCCACAGAACAAAAGCCTCGCTCTCTTTTTCTTGTGCGAGATATATGTTGCCAAGAATATAATAGGCGTATGACGTGGGCTTTATTGACAAAGACATTTTAGCGTATTTCTCTGCTTCGTCAAATTGTTCCTGGTTATAAAAGTCTGCGCTGATGTCTGTTATGTAACTTACGTATGTCTTATTTTGTATATATTTAATGTGTGGAATAATTTTTTTGCTGTAATACAGCGAGCTGTCAAACTGCATTAAATTTGTGAAGGCATTGCTGATTTTATTTAAAGAAAGTGCAATCATTTCTTCGTCGTTACGTTTTTTTGCCAGATTAAGAGATCTTTTAGCATAAGTCAATGCCATGTTAAAATTTCTTGTATGGTAGTTTATTGTAGACAAATTCGCATAAATACTGTTCAGCAACACTGTTTCTTCGGCATTCTCTGCTATGTCTTCTGCTCTTTTAACGCATTCGATTACCTTCTTTATGTCGCCATTCCTTTTGTATATGGTCATGCCTTTATAATAAAGTGAACGGGCCAATTTTGATTTGTCTTGTGACTTTTCATAATATTTTATGCTGATGTCTATAGCCGAGTCAGAATTTACAGGCAATTGTAGTCTGAATAATGTGTTGGTGTAAAGAAGGTTATAGTATGCTCTGTCACTCTCGCTCGTTATCATAGCCGTGTCTATCTTCAGCAGCTGCCTTAATGCAGAGTCGTTCTCTTCCTTTGCAAGTAATGTGTCTGCCTGCACCAAAGCCATATACACATTGCTGTGCCTTTGGCATGCCGTGATTGTTATGATAAGAAATATTATGGTCAAAATGTGTTTCATGTTGTGGCTTTTCAGATGTTCAAAGTTATTGATTAATTCTGTTATGTGCAAGTTTTTATGTGTTTTTTGCTCGTTGGTGATGCCACAAAACGTCACATTTTTGTGTTTCAATTTGTTGCATTTCTATATGTACGGCATTGATAATCAGAGATTTAAATGCTAAATCAAAATGTGACGCGCTCAGAAAAAACATTGATTAAAGTTTGGCAGTATGGCTTTGCGTTTTATAACTTTACAAAAGCGACGGAGGCAGAATGAGTCGAAGAAAAAGAATTTGTCAAAGTTATTTTTGAGATTTATCGGCTGCGCCGGCAGATAGGATGTTGAATTGTTGCAGGTTAAATTTTTAATAATAAAAAAAACATTGGTTATGAGAAGAATAATATTTATCATCGGCATGACGTTGGGAATGTGCTTTTGCTTGTGTGCAAGGGGACAGGTAAAGAAAGACATCTGGTCGGAAGTGTCGACACACTTGTCGATGTACGGCAGTTCAAACAAGCACATGGAGGTTTCTTACACGCTGGGCTGCATCGTCGTTATGTAGCGGATTAGAATAATTATGCACGAAAATGGCGCGAATATTAGGAAACATGGAAATAATTTTGTAGATTTGCCTTTTGAAAAACTTGTAGACTTCAGGAACTCTGATTCTGTGGACATAAAAATGTTGCTTGACTAAATCATATACTTATGAAAAGATTTTTGCTGACGTTATTTGTAGTCTGTATCTTATCCGTGTACGCTGTTTCCCATGCATACGGACAGGCAAGACAGGTGAAGTATGATGATTATTGCATCGTTCTTATAACTTCTGCCCAATGCGGCTATTGCATTGTGAATACAGGCTGGTTTAATTCCCTTGCAGACAAGTATTCTGACGATATACAGATGGTGGCATTAAGCGAGTCGAAGCAAAAGACCATAGACAAGCTGAAGACACAATTTCCTGACAGAGATGTTACGCTGAAAGGATGGGAACTGATACCGAACGCAAGACATCTTATATCAAAATTGGTAGAACAGGAAACATATCCGCAGATAATCCTTCTGGAAAAAGGCAAGGTGAAGAAACGCTTCGTAGGCACTATCCAGTCGGTAAAAGACGCTGTTGAGGAGGCTATCCCTTTGTTTGTTTCAGAGAAAAAGAAATCAGCGCAGCCTTATGGCGCGTAAAGGCCGGAGACTTAACGGCACCATGAAAATTAATGATTGACGCAACCGCAGGCGGAGATGTTCCTGCCCAAAGTTATGTATTAACACCTTAAACAGATATAATTATGAATAAAATCAGATTTGCTCAGTTGTACGAATGGTTTACGCTTTTAATATTCGGCTTATTCTTGATATTAGATTTAACGTGCCGGGGCAACACTATGTTTAATACAATCGCCTATGCCTTGTTCGCAGCAATAGGACTTATCGGACTGCTTACGTTAAAAAAGCGGAAACCAGACTGGCGCATATTCGACATTGTGTTCAATGTGCTGTTGCTGTTGTACAGTGCAGTGATGCTTTATTCAATATACATCAAATAAGGCTGACGAAGAGAGCATGCAAATGCAAAAGACTTAACGGCACAATAGGATTTAAAGGTAGACACAACCGCATGCGGAAGTGTATTTACCTAAAATCGTTATTAATACATTAAACAGAAATGTTATGAATAAAAAGACACTTGCCAGGCTTTACGAATGGTTTTCGTCTATAGTATTGATATTCTTCTTAGTTGTAAGATTTGCGTTCCATGACAACGACACGCTTTATACAATCGTCTATATCTTGGCTGTTGCGGAAGGAGTTATAGGTCTGCTTACGTTTAAAAAGCGGAAGCCCGACTGGCGCATATTAGACATTACGTTCAATGTGATTTTGCTGCTGTTAGGCGGATTGGCGCTTGGGGCTACGTACATCGAATAAGGCAGACAAAGAGATTTACAGAAATGAAATATGGAAACATAATATGAGCAATTTTAGTTTAATCGCAGGTCTTGGCGTCGCCGTGGTGCTGTCTGTGGCGGCGTTTGTGGCAAGACGGCGCAAGAAGGTTAGTCACGACAGCATGGACTTATGCCTGGAACTGGTGTTCTTCTTTGCAGCATACAAGCTGTTAAAGGTTGCGGCCGTAACGTTGGGCATGCCTTCGTCATATTTCTATTTGGCAGCATTTGCGGTTTCTGCCGTAGCCCTTGTATACAGAATGTTGAGAAAATCAGCCGGGCGGCTTTACAACGGACTGTTGCTGCTTGCGTGCATGGGGTCGGCTATAGGCATTATAGATGCCGTGGGCTTGGCCTCCGGCCGCTGGTTTATGGTGTCGGCGAGCGCAGTAGTGGCGCTTGGCTCGCTCGCGTTTATCATGACAAGTATGCACAAGAAAAAAGACTTTGGCAACGACACGGCCGACATGGTGTCGGGAGTTGCGTTTATGGCCTCTGCCGTAAAGTTCTGGCAGCTTACGCTTAATGTGTCATGGCTGTGGGCAGTGCTGCTTGCCGTAGCCGTGCTTGTGGCCTCGCTTGCCGTATATCTTGTCGCGCTGATGCGCGGCGGCAGATGACACACGTGCATTTATCAGGCATAACGCATTAATAATGCGCCGGCATGAATAGCAATGTCGGCATAGATAAGCAGGCATGGCTGCGCGAACGGGCAGCGTAGGCCGTGGCATAAGGTCTGCATCATGTGTTTACGTTCAGATTCAATGATTAAAAAAGAAAGAGGAGATTATATATGATACCATTACATCTGTGCTGCGCTGCCGGCAGGACAAAAGACGCACTGGGCAGTTACTCGATATTTTTATTTCCGATAGCTCTAGGGCTGATTGTTGGATTTGACTCGTCAGCGTTTTACTTCTTTCTTATTTTGGCAGTGATTACAGTAGCGCTGAATATGGTTAATAAAGTAAGAAATGAAGAAGACAAAGACGCAGAAGAGCCAAATGCGTATGTCAAGGTGTTCAGATGCTTTTCGCTCCTTGTAATCCTGCTCTTTGTTATGGCTGAGACAATGTACCGGGACAACGCCACGCTTGGGGCAATGGTCTATGCCTTGTTTGCTGCAAGGGGCCTTATGGGGCTGCTTACTCTGACAAAGAGAAAGCCCGACAGGCGAATGTCAGACATTGTGTTCAATGTGCTGTGGCTGCTGTTCGGTGCCATGATGCTTTATTTCACATACGCCGGATAGCACCTACAGGCCACATCAGCACATCTACGCCAAGAGCCATGCACAGAATAATTGAAGCAGCATTGGCTGCAGCGTCAGTATTTCAGGTTCATCTTTCTGAACATAACAAAATCTTCGTCTCCACGCAAAATCTTCTTTATAGCCACAGGCAGGTTATGATCGTTAAGATAATGGCGCTCGCCCGGCTTATAGCTGCTGCTTGCCACCGACAGGCTGTCGGCACGCAGGGGCGTTGATATGCCTGCAAGCGAGAGCATGGTGTGGAACACCGACGCGCTCGTGGCCACACTCTTGCGGCTGTTAGAGCCGACGGCTGCGGCCTCAGCGGCATACATCTGCCTGTAAGACGGCGACATCCATATCAGCATAGGCACGTGCAGCTCATAGTATGAAGGTATAGGCGAAGCATGAAGAAACAGCCTGCGGCCGTCGTCGAAGATGTTTTCGCCGTGGTCTGAGGTGTAGAGCATGGCCGACACGGCACCACTGCGGTCGAGCTGACGTATGAGCAACGACAAGAAACGGTCGGTGCTCCTGATGCTGTTGTCATAGGCGTTGAGCAGCTGCCTGCGGTTAGACACCTTGGCCTCGCTGGCGTTGTCGGGCCTGAACACGGCCTCAGACCGCCTGTAACGCTCGCGGTAGTTGAAGTGAGAGCCATACGTGTGCAGCACTATCAGCTCCTTTGCACGTTTCTTATCCAGTATGTCGTTCACCATACGCAGCATATCTTCGTCATACATGTCGCTGCGTTCAGCTTCTTCTTTTATAAACTTCCAGTCGTCGGCCTCCTTGCCGAAGATGTCAATAAACGAGTGGTTAGGCCGTTGGTTTGATATGAATGTCGTGTGGAAGCCTGCCTCGCGGAACGCCGTGATGATGCCTTTCTCGCGGTATATGCGGCCGTAGTCTTCAGCCGAGGCTGCCGACATGAGCATCGGGACGCTCTTGTGCGTGGTGTTCGACTGCGTTATGGCATCGCTGAACACCGTGAGTCCGCCGGTGCGCTGAAGCATGGGCGTGGTGTTGCGGCCATAGCCGTAAAGCCCGAAGCTGTAGGCACGCGCCGTCTCTCCGATAACCAGCACATAGACCTCACGCCCTGAGGCGGCATGGGTGGGCACGGCATTAAACCTGAAGCCGGCCGATGTCTGTGGATAATCTGCCGTGGCCTTGTAGCGGTCGGCGGCAAGATATATGTTGTAGAACACGTTGAGGGGATACAGATGCAGCCGTGCGCTGTAGTCGCGGCCGGCAAGATAGCTGCCCGCCATGCATGCCGCCCCTGCAACGAGAGCCGCAAGCGAACGGCGCCGCTGGCGCAGCAGGAAACTGCGGCTGAGCACATCGCCGCGGCGCAGCGACACAACGGCCAGCACTATCACGGGCACATAAATAACCACGACGATTACTATGGCCGGCAGAAGATTGTCGAGCAGCTCCATGGCCTCGCCCACATTTGTGGTAACAAGATTGAGGAACATGTCGACGGCTATAATAGAATGGCCGAAAAGATAGAGCAGCACTATCTGGAAGGCGGCCAAAAACATCAGCGGAAAAAGCAGCAGAGCCGTCTTGCCGGGCCTACGGCCCAGCGCCATGAGCAGCCATACAGCCGCCACGGGCAGCACGATGTTGGTGACGGAGGCCATGATGCCCATGCGCTCGGTGAAGCACAGAGCCACGTTGGGTATTGCCAGCACGGCAACAGTAAGCCAGAATATGCCGTGCGGTGAGGCGCAGCATCTTATTATGTCTGTTGATTTGATCATTTCCTTTTATTGTCTGTTTGTTGATTATGTCGTTGCAGGCGCCCCGACAGAACTTTGTCACGGCGCGGCAGCACACAGCCTCACGGCGGCAGCTGACGTAGAACGTAAGCGGCGGGCGCTATGATGCGGCTGACAGGGGACTATGATGCCCGCTGACGCGCATGGCAAGACACAGCCGCAGAGAAGACGAGGTCAGAAGGCCTCGTTGATATGGAAGAGGAAGCCCGACTGTCCGCTCTTGCCGAAGCCGTAGTCGAGGCGTATGTTCACGTCTTTCTTGAACTCCCAGCGGTAGCCTATGCCGAAGTTGGGCAGCACGCGGTCGGCGCGTATGGCGCTGAACTTGCTGAACACCGTGCCTGCTCCGGCCCATACCACCATGCCGTTGCGCCCCCACAGATGCTGACGCAGCTCAACCTGCGCCTCTATCTTGTGTTTGTCGCGATAGCGTCCCTCATAATATCCGCGCATGGAATAAGAGCTGCCCAGCAGCGCCATCATGCCCCACGAGGGATTGCCGAAGTTGAGCGTACTGGTGATGTCGCCCGCGATGATGCCTCCCTTCCACACCCGTCCGTATGCGCTGGCATGAAGGTCGGTGGTGCTGAAGGCATAGTCGTTGCCGAGGAATGCCGGCCGGAAATACTGCGACAGGTTGACATAGAAGCCCTTGTGAGGGTTGGTTATGACGTCGCGCGAGTCGTAAACGAGCGAGACGCCCGCGCCAACGTTCCATGTGCGCCTGTCCATGCCGTTGAGCAGTTCGGGGCGCTCTACGTTGTTGGCATAGGCAAAGTCGTAGACCAGCACCGGACCTGCATACAGATTGTCGGCAAAGCGCCACAGCAGACTTATGTCGGCATTGACCTGGCAGCGGTTCATCTCCGACTTGTTGGCATCGTTGTTGCCCATCTCGTAGCCGATGCCCCAGAAGTCGCTCTTGAACGAGTCGAACGACACGTCGTAGACCATGCGGCAGCGGTCGTGCGGAAATATATGGTTGCCCCTCACACCAATCTTATAATAGTTTGCCGTGGTGATGTCGCCGTAAAGGGCCACGTTAGAGCGCGTAAGGAGCGAGTCGGCCATGTCAGTGCGATACAGTCCGGTGGCAACAAGTCCCAGTCCGAGCTTGGTGTCGGTGCTGTAGTGCAGTCCGCCTATTATGCTGAAGTCGAACTTCTTGTAAGGCTTCTCCTTGTTCGAGTCGGCAAAATAGTCGATGACGCGGTTTATCAGTCCCTTTTTCTTCTTTTTCTCCGTAGTGTCGGCAGGACATGTTCCGGCCTGTTCACACGTGTCGGCCACTACGGTTCCGGCCTTGTCTCCGACATTCTGAGCCCCCGCGGCTGCGGTTCCGAGCGCCATGATGGTTGTAAGCAGCAGAGTCTTCATCAGCTGTTGTCTTTATCAGTAAACAAGTTCAACATTGTCTATCCACAGAGTGTTTCCGGGCGATCCGATGTATGCACCGCCGTGGCTCGACGAGAATTGCAGCATCAGATGCGTAGGCGCAGTGCCCTTGGCAGCCCATCCCGTCTCAACCACGGGCACGCTCTTGCCCTTGCTGTTGCGTGCATAGTCGGTCTTGCGCAGCCCCATGGTTCTTGCGTCATAGTTAGGATTGTTCCTTATGTCGCCGTAAAGTATCTGATATGTGGCGTTGTTCACCCATCCGTTGGTGCTTGTCCCGTATTTCACTACGAGCGTGCCCACTCTTTCGGCCGTGATGTTCCCCTTGCTGTCCTCATGCCTCTTCTGCAGATACAGCACGGTTATGGCGTAGTCCTTGCCTGCCACGGTAGAACTCTTGCTGAATCCGGTCTGCTTTATTCTGTTGGCCGTGCCGGCCACCTTCACCCTATAGTCGTAGCGCAGCGCCTTGGGCCTGCCCGTAAAGTGTATACCGTTGTTCATGGCCTTTGGTCCGTCCTTAGTTCCGGTTATCGGCTCCTTCATGTCTCCCAGGAAGATAGAGCCTGCCGCCAGCACCTTGATGTTCATAAGGCCCATCACCTTGACGCTCTCGATGTGAGTGGTCAGCTTGGCGCAATATCCGCTGCCGTGCTTGTCGCGGTAGACCGAGTTGTTGGTCTTTACCACCCCCATGACCTTTGCCATCACGTTAGACGTGCCCCAAGGCGAACCCCCGCCGTTGACGTAAGGCTTGTTGCCGCTTATGGTGCGGCTTGGTCCTATCTCATACAGCGTCTTTGTCTGTCCCCCGATGATTGCAGATTCCTCTATCTTACGTATGGTCCAATTGTCCATATTGCCATAGCGAATGGGGACAACCTTCTCTGTGGCAGACGCCGGCAGGGTCAGCAGGATGACTAATGCCAGCATGAGGTTATTACATTTATGTTTCATAATGGTGGCAAATATATGAAAACTTTATTGTCTAAAAAAGTTTTTGAAGTGTTTTTGACTGTTAGAAGCTCCAAATGTGTGTATTATTTTGCAGTGGGAAACATTATTTAACTTTTAGTATACGATTATTCCACATCCGGCCCTATGACACAATACCCGGCCGCACATGATTAAAAGCGAGCCGCGTATTACGGTGCATATCGTTTAACCAAAATCTGTTGATTGGGGTTAAAAGTTAAAAATGAAAAACATCTCCGAAAAAGCGGAAGCCTCTACGCTCAAGATAAAGCCAAAATAAAACAGAACGATAAAGACGGATTTAGGCAGAAAAACATTCAATAACAAACTCATCGGGCATGCTGTTCAGGAGTCGCAAGACGGCTGCCTGCTGACGCCGGAAACAGGGATATACAAAAAGTGGCTGAAAATCGTAACATTTTTAGCCACTTTTCATTAACAGAAGATTGTTTTGTGATGAATATTCAGCAATTCTTTAAGGAATTGCCGCCGATTTACTTTCAGACTGTTAGTGGGCCGTTTACGGTGCAAAAGTGGGCCACTTTTGCACCGTAAACGGCCCACTTTTCATGCGCAAGTCATAGGTTAATTTTGCCAGTACGGCATGGCTGCCGCAACATGGTGCAGCCACACACGCCAACGATTAGGCACGCAGCAGCAGCGGCGCACCGTTCTACCGACTGACAATCTGCCTGCTGATGCCGCACAAAAAAGGCCGTCGGCATTGCCTCCGGCAAATGTAGATGCCGGAAGACAATACGGACGGCCATATAGCGTGTATATCAGTCCGGCCGGAGCGGCATGCCCTGGCCGGACATTGTTATTGCTGATGCCATACCCATGCCGCCGCAGCGGCCGTGTCATGGTCAGGCTTCTCTCTGCTTCGTACCCATTCGGGCCTCAACAACGTTGATAACATAGTCACCAAGCTTCTCGCACTCACATATTATGTCCATATACATCGTGCCGATGGCGTAGGTGTACTCATGGCTGTTCACGTCGTTGATGTTCTGGCTCTTCAGCTGGTTGCGGTAGTTGTTAATCTCGTTCTCTATGTTGAACGAGCGGTTAACGTCGAGCTTGTCCTTGCGTCCCGAGAGCATGATGTTCATCTGCGTCAGGCTGTCGTCGGTAAGTTCAAACATCTGGTGCAGGTGTTCATACTGGCTTTCGGTGAAGTCTTCCTTGCCCTTAAACTTTCTGCTGATGTTGCGGGCAATGTTGTAGCAGCTGTCGCCGATACTCTCAATCTCCGATATCTCCCTGAGCATGGCCCTTATCCTGGCCTTGGTCTCGTCGCTGAGGTGGGCGTCGCTCACGCTGTCGAGATATTTGGCAATCTCTATCTCCATGTTGTCGCTGATGCCCTCATACTTCTCTATTCTGGTAAAGAGCTTCGTGAAGGCCGTGTCGTTGGTGGTGTTGAGCAGCTCGCGCACAAATCCGAACATGCGCTGTATGCGCTCAGCAAAGAGAATAATCTCCTTCTGTGCCTCGAGCACCGACAGCTCCGGCGTCTCCATGATGCTGTTGCCGCCGATGTAGCGCAGGCGGAACTCCTCTTCCTCGTCGTTGGTGCGGGGCTTGATGAGCCAGCAGACAAGTTTCTCCATCTGCGGTATGAACCATATAAGTATAAAGGTGTTGCAGATGTTGAACGAGGTATGGAACGCTGCCAGCACTACAGAAAGCTTTATTGGGTTGAGGTCGTGCGACTGCGGGTCGTAGTTGACAAAGTTGCAGACGAGGTCGACAAACGGATAGAACACGCACAGCACCCACATCACGCCGAACACGTTGAACACCAGATGGGCCAGCGCAGCCCTGCGCGCCTGTGTGTTGGCTCCGAGGGCGGCCAGGTTGGCCGTGGCGGTAGTACCGATGTTCTCGCCCATCACGAGCGCTATACCCAGATATATGGGCAGCACGCCGCTCGAGCAGAGCACCATGGTGATGGCCATCAGGGCGGCCGACGACTGCAGGATGCAGGTCAGCACGGTACCGATAAGAAGGAATACGATTATTGTTATATAGCTGTTAGTGTCGAACGAACTGAAAAACTCTAACAGAGCCTGATTGTGGCCAAGGTCCATCTCCTTGCCCGTGTCGCTGAGAATTGCCAGCGAGAAGAACATGAAGGCTATGCCGAAGAGGAAGTCGCCTATGTAGCGGTGGCGCCGGGTGTAGATTAGCAGGATGCCGACAATAAAGGCAGGGAACACCACGTCGGTGAAGTTGAACGAGAATCCGAGGCTCATGATCCATGCCGTAAGCGTAGTTCCAATGTTGGCTCCCATAATAATTGATATGGCCTGAGCCAATGTCAAGAGTCCGGCGTTGACAAACGATACTGTCATTACCGTCGTGGCCGACGACGACTGCACTGAGCAAGTTACGAACATACCGGTGAGCATTCCGGTAAACCTGTTTTTAGTCATCGTGCCGAGGATGTGGCGCAACTGTGAGCCTGCCATCTTCTGCAGAGCTTCGCTCATGCCTTTCATACCGTAGATAAGAAGGGCTAATGCTCCAATAATCTTAAAAAAAATCCAAATCGACATATTTTAATTTAATTTATCATGTCATGTTGCGATGTGATGCGAAAAACGGAGTATCTTTACGAGCGTAAATCGTTTAACCGCATGGATATGAAACAAACAATTCAAATACGTTGCAAAAATAATAAAAAAATTAAAAATTTTGCAATAGGAAGTACACTTTCTGATGTTTTTCGTGAATTTAATCTCGAAATGGATTACGGCCCCATAAGCGCAAAAGTAAACAACAAGGTGGAGGGGCTCAACTACAGAGTGTACCACAGCAAGGATGTTGAATTTCTTGACATAAGGTCGGCCTCAGGCTCGCGAGCCTACACGCGCACACTGTTCTTCGTGCTGTGCAAGGCCGCGCATGACGTGTGGCCGGGAGCCGAGGTGGTGATAGACATACCAGTGTCTAACGGCTACTACTGCAACATCAACATAGGACGACCGCTCACCGAGGCCGACGCCGACGCGCTGCGCTCGCGAATGCAGCAGATTATCAACGACGCGCTGCCCATACGCCGCCACGAATGCACCACGGAAGAGGCCATCGGCATGTTCTCCGAGATGGGCATGGACTCTAAGGTTAAGCTGCTAAAAAGCGTAGGCTCGCTCTACACCACATACTACGAAATAGACGGATACAAGGACTACTATTACGGCACGCTGCTAACCAACACGCGCCAGCTGTATCTCTTCGGCCTCGAGAAGTATTACGACGGCATGCTGCTGCGCATACCTCTGCGCGACGACCCGTCGCGCCTGGGCGACCTGATAAGGCAGGACAAGATGTTCGAGATATTCAAGGAGCACCACCGCTGGCAGAAGATTCTGGAAATGAGCACCGTGGGCGACTTTAACGACGCCGTAAAGAACGGCCACTCTACCGACCTTATCAACGTGTCGGAAGCCCTTCAGGAGAAGAAGATATCGCAGATTGCCGACATGATAGCAGCGCGCAAGGGCGTAAGAGTGGTGCTGATATCGGGCCCGTCGTCGAGCGGCAAGACAACGTTCTGCAAGCGTCTGTCCATACAGTTGCTCACGTGCGGCATCAAGCCCGTGCAGATTTCTTTGGACGACTATTTCATCAACCGTGAGCTTACTCCTAAGGACGACAAGGGCGACTACGACTACGAGAGTCTCTACGCGCTCAACATACCGCTGCTCAACGAGCAGCTCAACGCGCTCTTTGCGGGCGAGGAGGTTGAGCTGCCGCGCTATAACTTCCAGTCAGGACGCAGCGAGAAGAGCGGACGCAGGCTGAAACTGCTGCCCGACAACGTGCTCGTAGTGGAAGGCATCCACGCACTCAACCCCGAACTCACGGCCAAAATACCAGAGGAACAGAAGTTCCGCGTGTATGCATCGGCACTGACAACCATACTGCTCGACACGCACAACTATATACCGACGACCGACAACCGACTGCTGCGCCGCATCATACGCGACTACAAATACCGCGGTGTGAGCGCCGCCGAGACCATACGCCGCTGGCCGAGCGTGCGTGCCGGCGAGAACAAGTGGATATTCCCCTATCAGGAGAATGCCGACGTGATGTTCAACTCTGCCCTGCTCTTCGAGCTTGCCGTCATAAAGAGCCAGGCCGAACCGCTGCTCGAGCTTGTGCCTGAGAACATGGAGGAGCACGCCGAGGCCTACCGCCTGCTTAAGTTCCTAAAGTATATCGCCCCGATACCCAACCGCCAGCTGCCGCCAACATCGCTGCTGCGCGAGTTCCTGGGCGGCAGTTCGTTCAAGTACTGATGCCGTTGCTTATAGCATTATTTCAATAAAAAACAAAATAGCCGGATGTCTTTATACATATATTTAATAAAGACGTCCGGCTATTTCTTTGCATACGGCATATGCAATACTACGAGTTGATGGCGGAAAACGCATTGCAGCCACGCCGACATACAGTTCTCTCCATACTAACAGTACCGGCTCTGCCATGACGGTGCGGCATACTGCATGCCCGGCAGTCGCTCATAAGCCAATCACCGTCTGCCGCCAGCCTTGCCGACACAGCACGAGGGGGCCTGTCTTACCCATAATACTTTCTGCCGGAAACGTCATGCCCGCATCCAAACTGTCACGCCTATAACGCATCTGTCTTTAAAATCTTCCGTTTAATTCGCATTTATTACTGATTAAGCAACATAAAACAGGGGCTTTTTACTTCATATTGATACATATGAAGTGATAACGGCAGGACATTTTAAAGAAAATAACAACATTTATTTAAATTTGCAAATGACAGACACTTTGTTACCTCGAAGTATCATATTATGTTTAATTTAAATTGTTATACTCATGAGAAAGACGTTACTTTTATTGGCTGTTGCACTTGCAACATTTGCTGAAAATGCATGGGCAGACAAAAGCTTTAAGACATTACCGGAGTTAACTTACGGAGTGGCGATTTCACCCAGCGGACAATATCTTGTAGGAGTGAATCCCTCATACATGGTTGACGGCTCTTATTCTGTCAGCTATCTGTATGACACCAACACAGGTGAGACACAGTGGCTTACCGAGTTTGACCAAAACGACTTCAGCAAGTCAGGAGAATTTAAGGCCGTAAACGACGCCGGCGTGATTTGCGGATCATCAAAGGACCCGGATCTTCTCATAACTTACTCTGACATGTTTGGCACTGAAACCAGACCAGCCAACTCTGCCGCGATATGGAAAGACGGCAAATGCACGCTTCTTTACTACGGCGACTTCGACACTTCTAAGTTTGAATTCCTGGGTGACGGCTCACAGGCTACAGACATCTCGGCCGACTCAAAGACCGTCTGCGGATATATCAGCACAGGCAATGCCGCATCATTCTATCCATGTATGTGGAAAGAGGGCAACGACGGTAAATGGACTCTCGAGTGGCTCGCATTACCTGAAGATGCAAAAGGCGGAAGACCTTACTTCATCTCTGACGACGGCACAGCTATTGTAGGAACCATAACAGACGCTACAAACAACCAAAAGGTGGCATTATGGAAAGACGGCAAATGCACTATCGTGACAGACGAACAAATCGGATGGGAAACATCAGGCTACGAGGGACAGGTGAAAATACTGTCAATGAGCCCTAACGGCAAGTTCATCGTGGCCAAAAGTTCAGGTCAAATAGTGTTTATATATAATTTTGAAGCCAATGAAGGACGCAAAATTCCCGCCTTCGATACAGCAGCAAACATAGAACATGCAGCCGTAGACAACAACGGTAACGTAGTGGCTGCCTATAACTATGGCTCTATATTCTTCGGCGGAGACGTATATACACGCCCGTTCTGGTACTCATACAAGGAGGACCGCAACCTCGACTTCCCTTACTATATGCAGCTGTTTGCCAGCGGAGTTACTCCCGACTTCACATTTGAGTATGGCGAAAAGACACAGGCTGTGCCCATGGCGATATCTGCCGACGGCAACGTAATAGTAGGAAACATCGACATCTATGCTGCCGTAGGACAGAAGGCTAAATGCTGGATTCTGAAATCAGAAAGATACGACGTGTCTATCCCTGTAACCCCGTCAGGACTCTCTGTCAGGTCGGAGGCTTTAGGACAGGTTACGCTGACATGGGCAAAGGACGAGACTAAATATGAAGACCTGACCCTGAAGTCATACAACATCTACCGCGACGGCAAAAAGGTTGCCAACGTTACAGCCGACAAGCCGATGACTCTGACCGAGAACAACGTTCCGGCAGGACACCCGGGCTATGCCGTTGAAGCAGTGTTCGAGACAGCAGACGGCGGCGAGATGCTTTCGCCAAAGTCAAACATTCTGAAGGCTTCTGTGCCCGACACATACGACATGCCTCTGTTCGACGACTTCTCGTCAAACTCTCTTGAGACAAACTTCTGGGAGTCTAAAGTTGAATACGGCGATCCTACTGACGCAATGTGGGGCGTCATGCAGGACTACGGACTGATAGGCAGCAGCATTTCTTACATGGTATTCTCACAGCAGCCTTATTCAGGAAGCCTCATATCACGCCCGCTCGACGCCACAAAGGCAGAATCAGTAAGCCTGTCGTTCTTCATGCAGATGACACCGCTGAACTCCGTAGACCAAGATCTCGAGAAAGACTCTATCAGCGTTGACATCTCTACCGACTTCGGAAAGACATGGAAGGAGATAAAGGCATGGTCGCTGAAAGACATCTATGCACAATACAGCTACAACGTAATCAGCCTTGACATCTCTGCCGGAACAACAGGCAAGATCTTCCAGCTGCGTCTGCGCAAGCACGGACAGGGCGTTGCTCAATACATGATGTACGTAGACAACCTGAGGATTGAGGCCGGAGGCTCTGGCTCAAAGGCTCCTGCCGGACTTACAGGCACACTGGGCAAAGACGGCAAGTCGCTCTCACTGATGTGGCAGAACCTCTCAGGCGCTTACCAGCTCAACTACATCAACGATCCTTCTTTCATCAACAAATACACCATCGGCAACGAAGGCAAGGAACTTATTGCCGCCAACAAGTTTGAACCTGAAGACCTGGCTGCATACAAGGGCAAATATCTCTCAGGCGTGCAGACAACCATCAACTACTACAGCACAGAAGAGGAAGTAAAGGGCATACACGCTTCAGTTGTAGTGTTTGAAGACGGCAAGATGGTACGCGAACAGGAAATAAAGGACATGACATACAACGAGGCTCTGACCGTTGCTCTAGACGAGCCGCTCCTCATCGACGGAACCAAGGAGCTGATGATAGGTGTTAAGATCTTCGACTACGACGAGCAGCAGATACCTATATGCTACATTATAAGCGACAAGTTTGTTGCAGGCAAGAGCGACCTCTACTCTGAGGACAACGGCGCAAGCTGGCTGAAACTCTCTGAATTCTACAACGAGCAGGGCACACCTGAGCAGGGCTACTGCTGCTGGGACATCACCGGATGCATCACAGACAATCCTGAACTCACACCGGTTGCAGAGGGCGATCTGTTTGCATACAACATCTACCGCGACGGCGAGCAGCTCAACGAAGGAGTAATCGACAGACTGCAGACCCGCTTCACCGATCCCGAACCTACTGAGGACGCATGCTACCAGGTAGTTGGCTTCTTCTACGACGGCACGAAGTCAGAGGCTTCTGAGCAGTTCTGCCTCGACGACGTAACAGGCATTGAGCACAACATAGCCGACAACGTGACGATAACACGCAATGAAGGCGACAACTGCCTGACCATCAACGGCAAGTTTGACAATGCCACTCTCGTTGACATCAGCGGCGTATGCGTGTCACGCTCTGAAGGCAACCGCCTGTCGCTGAACGGAGTTAAGGCCGGCATCTACATCATCAGCATCAATGTTGACGGCAGAGTTTACACACAAAAGATGATTGTAAAGTAAAAGTCAGCAGCTAGTCCTGCTGCATGATTATCACCCTAACCTATTTTCAGGCGGCTCTTTCCTCGCGAAAGGGGCGCCTTCTTTATCCCCTTGCCGGTAGTCATGCCGTGCCTGCAACGCACATCACGGCGGCACACTGCACCCCACTGCTCCCGTACATTGCCGCCACACAGCCGCCGCCAGCAGACTGCTCCTCACCGCGTGCCACTGCGGCAACGGCCGAATACACATTGAGCCGCATCGAAGCAAAACGCTTACACATTGATTTATGCTGACGCTCTCATACTGCGATATTTGAAAATTAAAATCGCCCGGCCGCAAAAACGGGCAGTTTTCGCGTGCAGTCGCAACAGTCTAAGCATCAAAGCATTACACACATAAAGAGCATAATGTGCAACATTTTTTGTCCCAATTAGGACAAAAAAGCCATTATTTCAATAAAAAAACAGGCCCGTTTACGGTGCAAAAACCGCCTGTTTCTCATCCAAAAGTGGCCGAGTAATTTTTCAAAAGCATACCTTTTGCATGATAATGTAAATATTGTTTACCGCCGCCATGCCTCCGCTGCCCTCAGAAATTCTATTTCGTCTGAAAATCCTGACAAAACTCTGATGACACATTGCCATGTCTGACGGCTGTAAAGACGACAAAAAGAAATGTCTCCACAACACGATGCACGATTCTTTGTGTGTGCCGTGTTGCAGAGACAACATTACCCAATAAAAACAATCTTAAAACCCAAAATCGGTCAGCAGACCGCATATTATGTTCGTCAGCCAAACTAATACCTTCGTCTGTCATTGTGCTTTCTGTCGGCATCTTGCCGTTAGCCTTATCCTTACACAGGCAGCCACGACGGCGTAAAAGATGACGGCTGTAAGCTCAATATAAGACATGGATGCGGCTGAAACATGAAGAAATCATTAAATTAAAAGCCCGCACCTGCCACACGGCAACAAGAACGATAGGAACAAATTGCCATAAGGCTTTCCGTAACGGAACGGCACGACTGCCTGAACCGCACGAAACTGCCGGCACGGGCCTTGGCGCTGTCAGTCTCAGCGCTTTATAAAACTTTTGATGTTGTCAGGTATTACGGGCATGGCGCCGCTCTGTGTACACACATAGGCTGACACCTTTACCGCAAGGGCATGGGCATCCCTGACGTCCATGCCGCTCAATATGGCGGCACAGAACGTGCCCGTGAACGAGTCGCCCGCGCCTACAGTGTCTGCCACCTCTACTATCGGGGTCTCCTGGAAGGACACGCTCCCGGGTGTGAACACGTAGCTGCCGTTGACGCCGCATGTCAGCACAAGCATGTCAAGGTTGTACTTGCCAAGTATCAGCCAGCACTTGTTGCTCATGTCAAGACCGGGATAGCCGAACAGGCGGCCTATCACAACGAGCTCCTCGTCGTTTATCTTCAGTACGTTGCAGCGCTTAACCGACTCGCTTATCACTTCCTTCGTGTAGAAGTTCTGGCGAAGGTTGATGTCGAATATCTTCAGGACGCCCTTGTCAGAGGGCATCGCGTCGAGGAACTTGCCGATCGTTTCGCGCGAAACTACGTTGCGCTGGGCCAGAGAGCCCCAGCACACTGCACGGCAGTCGCGGGCAAGAGCCTCAAGCTCCGGGGTGAAGGGGATGTTGTCCCAGGCAACGTTCTCGCGGATGTCATACGTCGGGATGCCGTCGTCGTCGAGCGTAACCTGAACTGTGCCCGTAGGATAAGGTACGCGAGGCATCATGTATTTAAGACCTTTGTCGTCAAGGGCGGCGAGGGTTTCGTCGCCTAGGCGGTCGTCGCCCACGGCGCTGACGGCTACTGAGTCGAAGCCGAACTGGCCGGCATGGTAGGCGAAGTTGGCAGGAGCTCCGCCCAGCTTCTTGCCGTCGGGAAGTACGTCCCAAAGGGCTTCGCCAAGACCTACTATTATATCTTTCATATCGTTATGCTTGTTTGTTTGAAGTTTGTCAATGTTTTACCTTGTTTATATAATAAAGGAGATAGACCACGCCGACTGACATCACGCCTACGGCTCCTGCCTGGCCTGCAGCGTCGGAGGCGAAGCCCATCAGAAGGGGGAACACAGTGCCGCCGAAAAGACCCATGATCATCAGGCCCGAAACCTCGTTCTGACGATCGGGGACTGAGAGAAGCGCCTGAGAGAACACTATCGAGAAGATGTTAGAGTTGCCGTAGCCTACAAGCGCTATCGCCGTGTAGAGCACGGCCTTCGACGTACCGAAGAACATGCCGCACATGCTCAAAGCCATCATCACAACGCTTATGGCGAAGAACACGCGGTTGTTCATCACGCGGAGGAAGAACGAGCCCGTCAGGCAGCCTGCCGTACGGAAGATGAAGTAGAGGCTCGTGGCGAAGGCGGCGTCGTTAAGGCTCATACCCAGACGCTCTATCAAGAGCTTGGGCGCTGTGGTGTTGGTGCCGACGTCGATGCCCACATGGCACATGATGCCAAGGAAGGACAGAAGGACGATGGGCTTGCCGAGAAGGCGGAGGCAGTCGCCGAAGCCCGAAACCTTGCCCGCAGGGGCTTCTTCCTTAATGGGGGTTACCAGCAGAAGGAGCGTGGCAAGAACGCCTGCAACGAAGTAGATCAGAAACAGAACGCGCCAGCCCATGCCGAGAGAAGGAAGCACGCCCGTGGCGCCCCACATGGCTATGTAGGGGGCGAGGAAAGAGGCGATGGCCTTGATGAACTGACCGAACGTAAGGGTGCTGGCAAGGTTGTCGCCGCGGATTACGGTCGAGATCAGCGGGTTGAGCGATGTCTGCATCAGGGTGTTGCCTATGCCGAGCAGCGAGAACGACAGAAGCATTATGGCGAAGCTCTCGCCGAAGAGCGGAAGAACGAGCGAAACGGCTGTCACGGCAAGAGACAGAAGCACCGTGTTCTTGCGCCCGATGCGGTTCATAAGCATGCCTGTGGGCACTGAGAAGATTAGGAACCAGAAGAACACCAGCGAGGGGAACACGTTGGCGACGGAGTCGCTCAGCCCAAGGTCTGACTTCACGTAGTTGGAGGCGATGCCGACAAGGTCGACAAAACCCATGGCGAAGAAGCAGAACATCACTGGGATGAGATATATGGTCTTGGTTGATTTCATAAGCTGTTCGATTTAATTTCGGTCAGCAATGAGGCAGGCAGAGAGAGAGTCGCAACCTGCCCATTGCTCCGAAAAACTCAGGTTAAATTACTATTTATAATAAATAAGGGTATCCGGAAATTACATTGCCGTAAGCTCGAGCACGCGGCTTGAACCGTCTACCGGCGAGAAGAGCGGCAGTCCTATCTTCATGAGATAGTCGCCTGTGAACGAGCCTGACAGACCTTCCTGACCGTCGGCGAGGTTAATCTCATTGACGTTGTAGGTCAGTGTCGGGTCGAGGCCCTGCAGCTTCAGGTTGAGCACGGGCTCCTTGTAGCGCGGATGCAGGTCGTAGGCAAACACCACGGCGCTCTTCTTGTCCTTTGTAACATAGTTAACGGCAGCATGGTTGCCCTCGTAAGGCGAAACCAGCTTGAACATGTCGCCGTCGAGAATGACGGGCTTCAGCCTGTCGTAGTTGGCAACTGCCTGCTGGCAGAGCTTATAGTCAGTCTGCGAGAGCGATGCCATGTCGATGTCGAATCCGAGCTTGCACATGCTTGCCACGTCGAGACGAAACTTCATGCTTGTGTTCTTGTTCCATTCTGTTACGTGCGAAGCCATGGCCTTTACGGGGAAGAACTTCGACATGCTCCACTGTATGTAGATGCGCTCAAACGGGTCGGTGTTGTCTGAACACCAGAACTCAGTAAAGTATTTGAGGGCCTCATAGTCGCAGCGTGCGCCGCCGCCAGAACACAGCATCATGGGCACATGAGGATACTTGGCGGCTATGCGATGAAGCACGTTGTAGAGTCCTCTGACATAATCGACATAAAGATTGCCCTGATTCTGACGCAGGTAAGGCGAGTAGATATTGGTTATCGGACTGTTGCAGTCCCACTTGAAGTAAGCCACGCCGGGATTTTCCTTCAGTATGTTGTCCACAACGCTGAACACATAGTCCTGCACCTTAGGGTTGGCAAGGTCGAGCACAAGCTGGTTGCGGTAGTAATACGGCTCGCGTCCGGGCTGCATGATAACCCAGTCGGGATGTTTCTCGAAGAGTTCACTCTTTGGATTTACCATCTCAGGCTCTATCCATATACCGAACTTCACGCCGGCCTCGTCGGCAGCCTCGGTAAGAGCCTTCACTCCGCCGGGCAGCTTAAAGTGGTTAGGCTCCCAGTCGCCCAGTCCGGCCTTGTCGTCGTTTCTCGGATATTTGTTGGCAAACCATCCGTCGTCGAGCAGGAACATGTCTACGCCTAAGTTCTTGGCGTCTTTCATCAAGGCAGCAAGGCTCTCCTGATTGAAGTCGAACGCTGTGCTCTCCCAGTTGTTGAGCAGAGTCATGCGGTCGCCCGTTCCGTCCTTGAGCTGATACTGGCGTGCCCAGTCGTGCAGGTTGCGGCTTGCAAGTCCGGTGCCCTGGTTGCTGAGAGTGAATATAAACTCAGGCGTAACGAAAGTCTTGCCCGGCTTCAGCTTATAGTCAGAGGCATAGGGATTGATGCCCGGAATGACACGCAGTCCGCCCACATTGTCAACCTCGAAGATGCATCTGAAGTTGCCCGTCCATGCTATCGTGCCGAGCATCACGCGGCCGCTGTTCTCGGCAGCAGGAGCATCGAGGCCCAGTTCGAAGAACGGCTGAGTGTGCATTGCAGCCCTCGTGCCGAGCTTTGTGTCTATCACCTTCTTGCCGTATGTAAGCTGCTGCACGGCAGGCTGGGCCTCGCGTGCCCAGTCGCCATGATAGTTTGTCAGGAAATATTTCTGCGAACTGAAATACAGGATGGCGCTGGCATACTTCCATAGAGATATGTCGCCCTTCTCCTTGTTGGTTATCTCGCTCCACGCCTTTATCACATTCTGCTTTGTGTATGCCACATAGTGAAGGCGCACCTCAACGTCATACTTATTGTCGGCAAGGGTTATCACGGTCTCGTTGCCGCCGTCCACGGCCTTGGTCTGCGAGTCTTTGTAATAAAGATATGTAGTCTTGTTGCCGTCGGCATGTGTCAGTCCGAGTGCCGGCTCAAAGAAGTCTTCGCCTCCTGAGCACATGTAGGCCTCATGTCCGCGCTTGCTCACGCTTGCGTCTGATCCTGTGTCAATGGTCCAGTCGAGCCTGTCGGCATCTGAAGCATTGAGGAGCTTGTCGCCAAGATAGACCATATAGAGACGGCCGTTGTTGTTGACCTGCATAATCAGGTCGGTGTTGTCAGTGCTTACGCGTATGGTCTTTTGCGCTACGGCAGCCGTCGCCGCAATAAGCAGAGTTGTCATGATAAAACAAAATTTCTTCATAACACGTCTGAATTACATGCCAAGTTTATAAACCTTTATCTGTGAGAAAGCTGATTTGCCGCCTTCTGAATAGAACTTAACTGAATCGTACGGCTTTGTGGGGAACACGAGGTTGGTCATGGCGATGCGTCCGCCGTCGACGAAGAGCTCTACAGAGCATTTGTCAACGAACACGTCTACATGATATGTCTTGTCCTCGCAGAGGTTAAGCGGAGCCCATGTTCCGAGGGCAAAGTCGTTCTTATAGTTCACTGCGTTTTCTATGCGCATTGGCTGCTGGCCCTTGCTCTGGCGTGCGGCGTCGGCCTTCTTCTCTATGTCGTGAGGCTCTGCCAGCTTGCCGAAGTCGGTCAGTCCGCTCTGTGTACGGTCCATAACGGCGCGCATCTGCTTCAGGTCGAAGTATATCATGGTCTTCTCGCCCTTGTCGTTGTACACCTCTATTCCGGCTGTTCCGTCGGCTGCAGGCGTTACGTCGAACTCTATCTCGAAGGCTCCGTCGTATCCTGCTGCCACGCCCTTCTTGTCAACGCTTGCGCCGGTCTTGATGTCTTCAACAGTCTTTGTTTCCTTTCTGATGGCCTTAACCTCGGGAGCAACGTTGGCTGCAACATAATAGCGGCCGTCTTTTGTATAGAGCGAAAGCTCGCGCGGCAGACCGTTGGCACCTCTGTACTGCTTGATAGGCGTAACGTTGGCATACTGCCAGTTGCTCATCCAGGGCAGAGCTATAACGCGGTCGCCCGTGTTTGAGAAGCACACTGTTGCATAGTGGTCCTTGCCATAGTCGAGCCATTTGGGCACGTGCGGGTCGTCAACGCAAGTGAAGTTCTTGCCGTCGAAGTCGCCAACGAAATATTCTGTGGCACTTCCGCCGAAGAGACATCCCGGATTAACGTTCATGAGCATTACATACTTCATGTTGTTCTTGTCGCCGTTTACGGGCAGCTGAACAAAGTCGGGGCACTCATACTGGCAGGGCTGCATGCCGTAGCCGCGTCCGAAGCCGCTGATGTAGGTCCACTTCTTGAGGTCGTCAGACTTATAGAAGCGCATTTCCTTGTCGGCAGAAACAATCATATACCATGCCTTTGCCGGCTCATACCAGAACACTTTCGGGTCGCGGAAGTCCTTCAGTCCGTCGAAAGGCCTGAGCACGGGGTTGCCTTCATATTTTGTGAAGGTGCGTCCGTTGTCGGTGCTGTATGCCATACACTGTATCTGTCCGTTCTTGTCGCTTGCCGATGTATAGAGGGCTATGATGGCTCCGTTGCCGTATCCGGCCGTGTTGTTCTTGTCAACTACAGAACTTCCTGAGAATATGTGGCCCAGAGTGTCGCGTGCGATAGCGGGCTGAAGCTCTTTCCAGTGCATAAGGTCTGTGCTGACAGCGTGTCCCCAGTGCATGTTGCCCCATTTTGATCCGTAGGGGTTATACTGGAAGTAGAGGTGATACTCGCCGTCTTTATACACCATTCCGTTGGCGTCGTTCATCCATCCGTATGACGGAGTGTGGTGATATAGCGGACGGTAATAGTCGGTATTCTCAACGCTCCATGTGTCAGACATGGTGAGATTCTTCAGGGCGAGGGCGTCGGGGCTTATGTTCAGTATCTTTACTGTGGCCGTCTTGCCGTTGCCCAAGGCGAAGGGCACGCAGTAGTCGGTCTTCTGGCGTGCCAGCCTGACGTCCATCCATGTGTCGGCAGGCGAACCTGTTGAGAGCAGCACATGCGACTCGTCCTTGGTTTCCTCTACCGGCAGAATAAGATATTTCTTGGGGTTGGTTATCTTTACTATTGTGGTGTCACCGCTGCGGGTAACCTTTATATCTTGTGCTGATGCAGCAGACGCTGAAAGAAAGCATGCTGCGGCAAACATGGCTGTAAGCTTATTAATATTGTTCATAGGTAATTTTCTGTATTAATTGGATGTTTTAGCATGCAGGCAGACACGTCGTGCGGGGCTGTCTGCTTATCGTTTTTTGTATCATGTTCCGATGCCCGATGCAAGCGCCGCGGGCGCCGGAACAAGAGTATAGGATTGTTGTGTCTTTTTTATCAGAACTTCAGCGATGCTGAGAACTCTACTGTGAACGGGCGCAGGTAGCTTCCTGTCATCAGGTGTCCGTCATACTGCTTTGCCTCGTCCTTTGTGATAAGCTCGGCTCCTGCGATGCTTCCCTTTGCGCCGGTCTGGTTGAGGAAGTTGACCACGGTGCATCCGAGAGAGAGTTTCTTGTTTACCTGCCAGTTGATACCGCCGAAGGTCTCCCAGTGGCCGTTGAAGTAGTAAGCCTCGTTGATGTTGGCGTAAGTCTTGCTGAAGTAGCGGAAGCTTGTCCATATCTTGAGGTCTTTGGTTATCATGTAGCTCGGGTCGATCTCGATGAGCACCTCAGGTATCTCGGCCACGATGTTGCCGGTGGCGTTGATCTTGCCTACGTATCCGTCAGAGAAGGTAACTGAGGTTTCATACTTCTTGTATGTCGGCTTCTGGTATGTGAAGAGGAAGTGCAGGTCGAAGCCCTTGAAAGGGTGAGCCACAACGTCTGTTGTCCATCCCAGAGTCTGTATGTCGTATGTCAGCGGTGCGGCCATGATTTCGCCGTTGTGCTGCAGGTTGAGCGTAGAGTTGTTGTTTGTCTTTGAGATGTAAGAGAACAGTGAAGTGAGGCTCAGCCAAGAGTTGTTGTAATAGATACCGGCACGTCCCAGAGGAACAGAAATCTTGTCGGTGTTAGGCAGTGTTGCCGGTGCGAAGTTCTCGAACTTAGGATGCTGCACGATGTATGTGAAGTCGCCGGTCAGACCGAAGTTGTTTGTCAGCTTGTATGTAACTGCGGCTGTGAGGTCGTAGTTCAGCCAGTCGTAGTCGAGCGATGTAGGCTTGATGACGGTTCCGTCGGATGCTGTTGCTCCGAGGTGATAGTCGGCAAAGCGCCCTACATATTCGCCGTTGGCATTTCTTACGGCAGCGTTCTCGCCGCTCAGTGTCTGCCATTCGATGCGTCCGCCGTAGTAGACGTTGAGTTTCGGGGTGATGTCCCAGTCGTGTGTGATATAGAGCGCAAGCTTGTTCTCATGGCCTTTGTAATACTCTGACGCGTTCTTGTTGAAGTCATAGAAGTAGTCGTTGCGTTTGTTGGCGTCGTAGAGTCTTACGGCATAGCCTCCGTCGGCAGGCACGCTCTGGTCATACATAGTGGTGTTTGAAGTGTAGTCGATGTCGTAGTACCACTCGTTAAGACCTACGCGGAGTGTTGATGTCCTGAATTTCTTTGAAAGCTCTGACGTGAACATCAGCTCGTCGATGTCGCCGCTGTTGAGACAAGACATACGTGTCTGCACGTAGTCGCCTTTATAAGATGTGAGCTGTCCGTCTATTCCGCGTGTAACATAATTGTATGTGTTGTCGCCGCTTACCTTTATCAGCGACATAGGTGTCTGATAAACCAGCGCGCCGTGGGCGTTGTCGTAGCGTCCGATGATTTTCCATGTCAGACCGTTGTCCCATTTGTATGTGTTCATGAGCGTAACCTCGCTTGAGTGGTTCTCTGAAGCGTCATACAGTGTGGTCTGCTTCAGCTCGCCTGTGCGCATGTCGCGGTATACGATGTTGTTGTCGGTAGGCAGATAAGATGTTGTTCCGAGCTTGAAGTCGCCATACTCCTTGACGCTTCCGTCGCCTACATATATGAACGGTGCCGACTGTGTGGCAAAGGTGTATACGGGGTGGCTGTTAGAGTAATGGTAGATGGCTGTAAACTCACCGCGGCCCTTGTCGTAGAGCTTTGTCAGGGCAGCCTTGTATATCTGGGTGCGGTCCTGATAAGGAGTGAGCTTGATGTTGAATGTTCCCGGGTCGAAGTCCTGATACATGTTGGCGCTGTAATACCATCCCTTGCCCATAGAGCCGTTGAGGTTCAGCGAGAATTCCTGCAGTCCGAAGTGGTTCGACTTGTAGTCGAGCTTTCCGTGAAAGCCTTCCTGTCCGAGCTGTGTGAAAGAGTTTACGGCATATCCGATGTTACCGGTTGTGATGGCCGTCTCAGATATCTTCAGAAGTCCCACATGACTCAGGCTCGCATCCGAGCGCCAGTTGGAGTTCACAGAGTGTGGGTTGGTGGCATAAGTAACGGGCAGACCGTTCTCGAGCACGTTGACGTCGGCCGAGGGCAGACCAATCTGAATCTCGCGCGGTCCGTTAGCACTTGCTGCGTTGAGCATCACGTTGCGGTTGCCTTCCTCTTTCGAAGAACTGCCGCTCTTGTCCTTACTTTCATTTGTTTGTGCCTGTGCGCACGTGAGAGCAAACAATGGCAGGAGCGCAACCATGCCAAGTTTTGTTGACGTTTGACTGAATATCTTCATAATCATCAAAAGTTTTATTTAATGCTTAGTTATGTAAAATTTTCGGTTGCAAATGTAGTGTATATTGTGCATGGGGTGTCTAAAATATGTTTCCTGAGGATAGAAAAAATCGTTCATGAAACAAAATTTACACGATTTGAACGTTTATTTTTATTACAAAGGGGGTATTTTGGCAAAAAATAATGTTTAAAAGACATTTATTCGCAAATTTAATATGGCAGAAATAAATATGAACGGAATATAAACATATACGAAACCGGCAAAGCTTAATTTATGAAAAAAACAGCCGGAAGGTATCATTTTTTATACCGAAAACTCGCCGTTTGCAGCATTATTTTTACCAAAATTTACTAACTTTGGCAACACACTTACAAGGCTCCGGCATGACGCACGTATGTAGCTGTGTTACAGAATGTTACAGGGGCCTTTGCAAAAGGTGGCCTTTCGGGCTGCAAAAGATGGCTTTTCAGCGTGCGATTTGTGGCCTTTTACAACGCAAAAGGCGGTCTTTTGGAAAACAGCCTCGCGCCGGCACTTATCAGACAGGACTTATGGCCGGATTCGGGATGAGTGAGACCTGATGTCATGAGGATATTTTCTGCATCGGCAAAAGCATGCCGGCCATGGCTCTTCAGCATGCCCCACAGGGGCGGCGAGCACGAAGCAATATGGCAACAGGACTATAAAAAACGGCACTCCGGATGCCTCAGCATACAAAAACCGTGAAAATTTTACATAACTCTCACATTGTACAGGCGTGAGATAAAAACTTTTTCGCTAAACAGAAAAAGCGCGTTTCTGTAGTAAGAGACATCCGGAAGCCATGTGTCATACATCGTCTGACTCATGGCAATGCGGCTCTGCGGAGCCGCATTTTTATGCCGAATAGATATCATGTCTACGGGATTCAACCCCTGTCGCAACAGTCAGGATCGAAGGCCGGAGACATTTAGTTAACATAGACTTTTAAGACAATCCATTAATTATCAATCATTTACAGCGTCCACAAGAATCTTTGCGGCCATACATATTGCCGTATGATATGCTTTTATGCCCCCAAAGGGCTGAAAACCTACTTACACCGGCATCGCATTATAAAAAATCATGCACTGGCCATGCTAAAAAATAAAACTGCCGGAAACGCATCCCTGCGGCCCCGGCAGGCATTGCTAAAATATCATGATTCTGTGTTATCGTTTAACGCTGGCCGTAATCTCGCCCGGCAGTACGGGCATGGCGCCGCTCTGTGTGCACACATAGGCTGACACCTTTACAGCAAGGGCATGGGCATCCCTGACGTCCATGCCGCTCAATATGGCGGCACAGAACGTGCCCGTGAACGAGTCGCCCGCGCCTACAGTGTCTGCCACCTCTACTATCGGGGTCTCCTGGAAGGACACGCTCCCGGGTGTGAACACGTAGCTGCCGTTGACGCCGCATGTCAGCACAAGCATGTCAAGGTTGTACTTGCCAAGTATCAGCCAGCACTTGTTGCTCATGTCAAGACCGGGATAGCCGAACAGGCGGCCTATCACAACGAGCTCCTCGTCGTTTATCTTCAGTACGTTGCAGCGCTTAACCGACTCGCTTATCACTTCCTTCGTGTAGAAGTTCTGGCGAAGGTTGATGTCGAATATCTTCAGGACGCCCTTGTCAGAGGGCATCGCGTCGAGGAACTTGCCGATCGTTTCGCGCGAAACTACGTTGCGCTGGGCCAGAGAGCCCCAGCACACTGCACGGCAGTCGCGGGCAAGAGCCTCAAGCTCCGGGGTGAAGGGGATGTTGTCCCAGGCAACGTTCTCGCGGATGTCATACGTCGGGATGCCGTCGTCGTCGAGCGTAACCTGAACTGTGCCCGTAGGATAAGGTACGCGAGGCATCATGTATTTAAGACCTTTGTCGTCAAGGGCGGCGAGGGTTTCGTCGCCTAGGCGGTCGTCGCCCACGGCGCTGACGGCTACTGAGTCGAAGCCGAACTGGCCGGCATGGTAGGCGAAGTTGGCAGGAGCTCCGCCCAGCTTCTTGCCGTCGGGAAGTACGTCCCAAAGGGCTTCGCCAAGACCTACTATTATATCTTTCATATCGTTATGCTTGTTTGTTTGAAGTTTGTCAATGTTTTACCTTGTTTATATAATAAAGGAGATAGACCACGCCGACTGACATCACGCCTACGGCTCCTGCCTGGCCTGCAGCGTCGGAGGCGAAGCCCATCAGAAGGGGGAACACAGTGCCGCCGAAAAGACCCATGATCATCAGGCCCGAAACCTCGTTCTGACGATCGGGGACTGAGAGAAGCGCCTGAGAGAACACTATCGAGAAGATGTTAGAGTTGCCGTAGCCTACAAGCGCTATCGCCGTGTAGAGCACGGCCTTCGACGTACCGAAGAACATGCCGCACATGCTCAAAGCCATCATCACAACGCTTATGGCGAAGAACACGCGGTTGTTCATCACGCGGAGGAAGAACGAGCCCGTCAGGCAGCCTGCCGTACGGAAGATGAAGTAGAGGCTCGTGGCGAAGGCGGCGTCGTTAAGGCTCATACCCAGACGCTCTATCAAGAGCTTGGGCGCTGTGGTGTTGGTGCCGACGTCGATGCCCACATGGCACATGATGCCAAGGAAGGACAGAAGGACGATGGGCTTGCCGAGAAGGCGGAGGCAGTCGCCGAAGCCCGAAACCTTGCCCGCAGGGGCTTCTTCCTTAATGGGGGTTACCAGCAGAAGGAGCGTGGCAAGAACGCCTGCAACGAAGTAGATCAGAAACAGAACGCGCCAGCCCATGCCGAGAGAAGGAAGCACGCCCGTGGCGCCCCACATGGCTATGTAGGGGGCGAGGAAAGAGGCGATGGCCTTGATGAACTGACCGAACGTAAGGGTGCTGGCAAGGTTGTCGCCGCGGATTACGGTCGAGATCAGCGGGTTGAGCGATGTCTGCATCAGGGTGTTGCCTATGCCGAGCAGCGAGAACGACAGAAGCATTATGGCGAAGCTCTCGCCGAAGAGCGGAAGAACGAGCGAAACGGCTGTCACGGCAAGAGACAGAAGCACCGTGTTCTTGCGCCCGATGCGGTTCATAAGCATGCCCGTGGGCACTGAGAAGATAAGGAACCAGAAGAACACCAGCGAGGGAAACACGTTGGCGACGGAGTCGCTCAGCCCTAGGTCTGACTTCACGTAGTTGGAGGCGATACCGACAAGGTCGACAAAACCCATGGCGAAGAAGCAGAACATCACAGGGATGAGATATATGGTCTTGGTTGGTTTCATAAGTTATTTGTTTAAAGGATATACAACGAGCGAGGCCGACTTCTTCTTGCCGTCGCACTTAACTGATATGCTGTTGTATGGCTCTGACGGGAACACGAGGTTGGTCATAACCGAGCGTCCGCCGTTGGCAAAAGCCTCAACGCTGCAGTTGTCTACATAAAGGCGCAGCTCGTTGAGCTTAGATCCTACAACGGGGGCCACAGACACGGCAGGGAACTGGTCGCTGAACGAAACGTTTCCGCTCTTGCGGCGGTCGAAACTCAGAGTGCCTTTGGCTGCATCATACATCATGCTTACGTTCTCGCCCTTTGTGTTAGAGAGCACAAGCTCAACGTTGCCGGCATTGTCATTACCCAGAGTGAGCACCACCTCATAGGTGCCGCGCGGCTTGCTGAACATCTTGCTTATTGTCTTCGAGCCTGAAATATTCTTCTTCACGGCAGCCTTTCCTCTCATCTTCTCGTTCTCTACAGAAGGCTTCGAGGCCAGATATTCTGTCGTTCCGTCTGTATAGAGATACAGGTCGCGCGCAATGGTGTTGGCACTTCTATACTGCTGTGTGGGCGCCTGGTTGGCATACTGCCAGTTGCTCATCCAGCCTATCAGTATGCGGCGTCCGTCGGGAGCGTTGTCAAAAGTTACTCCGGCATAGTTGTCCTTGCCATAGTCGGCCCATTTTGTAACCTCGGGCTTTGTGTCACAGGTAAACTTGTGGCCGTCGAATGTTCCGGTGAAATACTGTGTGGCGCTGCCGCCTGCAGGTCCGCCGGGGTTTATGTTGCACACAAGCACCCACTTGCTGTAGTTCTTGCCTTCAACCGGCAGTTCAAAGAGGTCGGGACACTCCCACACGCCCTCATGGCATCCGTAGCCCTTGCCGAAGCTGCTCTCATAGGTCCATTCTTTCAGGTTGGCCGAAGAGTATATGCGCATCTCCTGTCCTGCTGCCAGAATCAGAATCCAGCGGCCGCTCTTTTCGTGACGGAACACGTGCGGATCGCGGAAGTCTGGCACGTCGGCAGTCAGAATTGGGTTACCGTTTGGCGAACCGTTGCCCGTAACAGTCATACCCGGAACACGGCCCTGCAATGCACGCATCGGGTCGGCATCCGGACTTGTCTTCAGGTCGTCTGTCGAAACTACAGACACAGATCCTGTAAGGTCGGCTTTACGCTGAGTGGTATAACCTGTTACAACAAGTTCGTCCATAATGTTTCCGGCTTCCTCGAGCTTTACAACCATGTTCTGACGCGCCGGAAGCGTCACTGTGTTGTAACCTACATAAGAGATTCTGATCTTGGCGCCTTCCTTCACCTTTAATTTAAAGTTTCCGTCTATGTCGGTTACAGCACCGTTTGTCGTACCTTCTTCAAGCACACTGGCTCCAATAACCGTCTCACCTTGATCGTCTTTCACCGTACCGCTGACTTCCATCGTTGTCTGAGCCGTGGCATACAAGCCGAAACTCATTAAGACGAAGAACAGCACAATACGCTTTACGCTTGATAGCATTAGTTTAATGTTCTTCATATTTTTACTGCGTTTTTATGGTTTAATAAATTGTTTATCGTGACTTTTGTCGCTAGCAAAATTATTTAGATTATGAAATTTCTGTTAACAATTTTATACCAATGAATTAAAAATTTCGTTCATGTAACAAAATTTACATACTTTGTACGATTTCTGTGGCCTATTTTGCCCGTTTCATGGCCAATAAAGCCTAAAAGGGCTACACACTTATTAACATTTTCTTTATATCCCTTGATGCGGCAACAGAGATATGCCGTGGCTGGACATGGCGGCAGGGCAGGAATGAACAGACAGGACGAACAATAATGCAGACGAATCCCGAAGATAAATATGAGGTTAAGAAGTTTTGTTTTGTCTGGTTGGCACCGGGAATGAAAAGAGAGAGTGTGTCAAAACTAAAATGGGCACTCTACAAAGTTACAGATTATAACCATAGCACTAAAAAGGGTCGTATAAAACTCTGTATTGAGTAATTATACGACCCTTCATTTAGCTTTTTGGAGATGCTCAAGTTTCAAATTATCAGCTCATATTTTTTAAAAATGGAGTTTTGACACACACCACGCAATAATTATTTTTCACTGATATTATCTGACAAGCCGACTACACGCCGCGGCCCTCGTTAGGCAGATGGCCGAAATAGTCTTTAAAACACTTGGTGAAGTAAGACGGCGACGAGAAGCCTACATCGTAGGATATCTCCGACACGGTCTTCGATGTGGTGCGCAGCAGCTGCTCGGCAGCCTTAAGGCGCGTTATGCGTATTATCTCAACGGGCGACGAACCTGTGAGCTGTTTCACCTTACGGTAGAGCTGCACGCGACTAAGGCCTAATTCGGCGGCAAGAGTCTCCACATTGAGCTCTGAGTCAGACAGATGCTCCTTCAGGCGATGCCTGAAGTCGGCCACAAAGCGTGTATCAGGATCGTCGGCAGCCTTGTCCTCCTCTGCCTCGGCACCCGAATAGATATTTTTCAGTTTCATGCGCTCATTGAGCAGATTGCGCACGCGCGACAGCAGCACGTTGCTGCTGAAGGGCTTGGTTATGTAGGCGTCGGCGCCGCAGTCGTAGCCCTCGGCGCGCTGGTCGTCGAAGGTGCGGGCCGTGAGCAGTATGACGGGCACATGGCTCGTGGCCGTCTCCGCCTTAAGCCGGCGGCACATCTCAAGACCGTCCATCACGGGCATCATCACGTCGCAGATAACCAGGTCGGGCACATACTTGACGCACAAGGCGAGTCCCTCGCGGCCGTCGGACGCGCACTTGACATCGTAGTGGGCCGAGAGCAGGCTGACGATATAGTCTTTAACGTCGCTGTTGTCGTCTACCACCACTATCGACTTGCGCTCGCCGTCGTCCTGTGCCGTCATCATCTCCACGCCGCCGCTCATAGGTATGTCTGCCGGAACGCTGTCGCCTGTCTCCAAAGCTGCTGCATCAGGCTGCTCCACTATGGTTTCTCCGGGCTGCGTCAGCGGCAGACTCACCGTAAACGTTGCCCCACCGTCGGCGTTGGCCTCTGCCGTAACCTGTCCGTGATGAAGGTCGACGAAGGCCTTTACTATGGCAAGCCCGATGCCCGTGCCTCCGCGGTTTTCGGCTGATGCCTGGAAGAAGCGATCGAACACGTGGTTAATCTTGTCGCGCGGTATGCCTATGCCCGTATCGCTTACGGTCAGGCGCGCCATGCCGCCGTCGGCAGCAAGACTTATCCTCACTCTGCCGCCCTTGCGGTTGTATTTTATGGCGTTGCTGATAAGGTTATAGCATATACGCTCCATCTTATACAGGTCAGCCTCTATGTTTATGTCGTGGCCGCAGTCAACGCTCAGCTCCACGTCCCTGCTGTCGGCCAGCGGCGCAAAGTTGGCCACCCACTGCCCTACGCTGTCCGACAGGTTGAAGCGGCTCACGGTGAGCTGCATCTTGCCGTTCTGAATCTTGCGAAGGTCGAGAATCTCGCCAACAAGTCTGAGCATGACGTCGACATTCTTTCTTACCAGGCAGAGCATGGAGCGCTGCTGCGTGGTCAGGTTGTCGGCCTCGAGCATGCGCCTGACGGGGTCGGCAATGAGAGTGAGCGGTGTGCGGAACTCATGGCTTATGTTGGTGAAGAACACCAGCTTGGCGTTGGCAGCATCCTCGCGCATGCGCCGCTTTACTACGATGGTGCGGTAGAAGGCTACAAACGAGAGCACCAGCAGCACAAGGATGATGATGAACATCATGAGGTAGACCTTCTGATGGCTGTACTGCGTGAGATACATGTTCACGCGGTCGTGCATCATGTTGAGCTTGTCGTTTAGCTTGTTCATCTCTTCGGCCTGCATCAGCAGCACCTCGGCGTTGTCTTTGGTTACGAGGGCTGTCTTCATCAGGTTCTCGCGTTGGTAGGGATGCTTCTCAAGAATGCTCATGGCCAGCTGCATTACCATGTCGCCGCGCGTGGGATAGATATATGATGCGTCGAGCACGCCGTCGCGTACCAGCTCGATGCCTCCGCCCTTGCCCGGCAGGGCGTCGATGCCGATAAACTTTATGCGTCCGGCCAGTCCGCGTGCCTGGGCTGCCTGACGCGCGCCGAGGGCCATGCGGTCGTTGTGTGCAAACACGTAGTCGATGTTGCCGCCCACGCTGTCGAGCATGGCCTCCATGACCTTGCGCCCGCTCTGCTGCATCCATGTGCCGTTGCTCACGGCCACCAGCTCTATGCCCGGATAGTGCTTCAGGGCATCGGCAAAGCCCTGATGGCGCTCTATGGCCGGCGACGAGCCTTTAAGGCCCGTAATCTCCAGGACACGCCCCTTACCGCCAAGGCGCGAAGCGATATACTCGCCCATGGTGCGCCCCATCTTTACGTTGTCGGCGCCGATAAATGCCGTGTATTTGTCTGAACCGGTCTTGCGATCGAAAAGTATTACGGGTATGCCTTTGTTGTATGCGTTCTCGATGGCCGGCGTAACGGTGTTCATCTGGTTTGGGGCGACAATAAGGATGTCGACGCCATCGTTTACAAAGCCGTTTATCTGCTCAGTCTGCCTTACGTTGTCGTCGTTGGCCGAGGCCACCCTCAACGTGACGTTGTCGTAAAGATAAGTGCCGGCAAGCATCTCGGTGTTGAGTTTTTCGCGCCAGATGTCCTCGCTGCACTGCGACATGGCTATAACATACTCCTTACGGTCGGAACAGGCCGTCATGAGCGTTAACATCAATAAAGACAAAACGTAAGCAATATTTTTCATAGTCTGACCTCTGTTGGTTAATGCCTCACATAAGAGACTATCCTGCATTGGATAAAAAAACTTTTTTGAAAGAAAGAGCAGCGGCACGCATGCCGTAGGAAACGGGCGGCCAACATGCCGCTGCTCTTTATATATTATATAAGATGTGTAAACAGAAGCATCATACGGATGCCCTGCTGAAGCTGCGGGCTGGCCGCAGACAGGCCGGCATCATGCTGCCAAAGGATTTGGCAGGCACGACAGACATACACATCACAGGTTTCAGTAACATGACATCAACATTATTTGTCGAGTCTCCATACGCAGCCGTCCTTGGTGTCTTTCACCTCGAATCCGGCAGCAGCCAGCTCGTCGCGTATGCGGTCGCTTGTGGCCCAGTCTTTCTCGGCCTTTGCCTTTGCCCTGAGGCTCAGCACCATGTCTACCACCTTGCCGTAGGCTTCCTCGCGTGCGTCAGACGAGTTGCCCTTCTCTTCCTTCAGTCCGAGCAGGTCTATCGCAAAGAGGCGCATCGTGTCGGCAAGCTCCTTCAGGCAGTCGGCACAGATAGTGGCCTTGTGGTCGAGCAGCTTGTTGACCACTCCGCAGGCCTCAAACAGATAGCTGATAACCTGAGGTGTGGCAAGGTCGTCGTTCATGGCGTCGTAGCACTTCTGGCGCAGGTTCTTCACAAACTCCTCGGTCTGCGCGTCGCACTTGTCTGACACGGGCACGCGGTCTAAGTCGGCGATGCCTGACATCAGTCGGGCCAGTCCCTTCTCGCTTGCCAGCAGGGCTTCGTTAGAGAAGTCTACCGTGCCGCGGTAGTGGGCAGAGAGGATGAAGAAGCGTATCGTCATGGGCGAATAAGCCTTGTCGAGGCTCGGATGGTTGCCCGTGAAGAACTGCTCGAGCGTGATGAAGTTGCCGAGGCTCTTGCCCATCTTCTGTCCGTTGATGGTTATCATGTTGTTGTGCATCCAGTATTTCACCATCTGGTCGCCCTGGCTTGCCACGGCCTGCGCAATCTCGCACTCATGATGCGGGAACACGAGGTCCATGCCTCCGCCGTGTATGTCGAAGTGGTCGCCGAGATACTTGCGTCCCATGGCCGTACACTCGCAGTGCCATCCGGGGAAACCGTCGCTCCAGGGGCTCGGCCAGCGCATGATGTGCTCGGGCTGCGCCTTCTTCCACAGGGCGAAGTCGGCCTGGTTGCGCTTCTCGCCCACACCGTCGAGCTGGCGGCTGGCGTTGATAACGTCGTCGAGGTTGCGTCCCGACAGTATGCCGTAGTGGTATTTCTCGTTATATTTTGCGATGTCGAAATAGATGCTGCCGTTGCTCTCATAGGCAAAGCCGTTGTCTATAATCTGCTTCACCAGCTCCTCCTGCTCTATGATGTGCCCTGTGGCGTGAGGCTCAATGCTTGGCGGCAGCACGTTGAGCGCCTTCATGGCGTCGTGATAGCGGTTGGTGTAGTGCTGTGCTATCTCCATAGGCTCGAGCTGCTCCAGACGTGCCTTCTTTGCTATCTTGTCGTCGCCATCGTCGGCATCGTGCTCCAGATGGCCCACGTCGGTGATGTTTCTGACGTAGCGCACCTTATAGCCCTGATGCTTGAGGTAGCGGAACAGGATGTCGAAGGTTATCGCCGGGCGTGCATGGCCCAGATGCGGATCGCCATACACTGTAGGGCCGCACACATACATGCCCACATTGGGGCTGTGGATAGGCACAAAGAGCTCCTTACGGCGGCTCAGAGTGTTATATATAAAAAACTTTTGTTCCATATTTTATTGTTTAAAATTAAACATGTCATTAACAGAATGATAACGCAACCCGACAACAAAGCCACCAAGATACGTTTGAGCGTTATGCCGAGATGCAGCTTATATTATGCAAAGATAACGCAAATCATTGGTTTAACAAAATCAATGCAATGTTTTTTGAAAATATGTCAAAAGTGAACATCAGAAGCCACGCCTCTCATTTATATGCCACGGATAAAAATATTCGCTGAATAAGATTTCACATTCCGGCTACTTATACTTGAGGCATGTTAAAACCTCAATCTGTTATTAGAATTCGGTCGGGATATTTGTTTTATATTGAGCAGATTTTCGTTAAATTTTTCACAAGCACTCTTATAACTGGCTACGCCGAAGTTAAAGGAGTTCAAGCAGTTAGAGTCAAATGCCAACGTAGTGCTTGCGACAAGAAGCAACAAGACTTTTGGAGCCTCCAAGTAGTGCAATGTAGGGACGCACCCCAGGTGCGTCCACATATCATCAAACATTCCATTTTATCGTAAACCATTGTAATACAATGATTATCGGGAGACGCTGTTTAATTAGCCTGCGCTGAACTTGGTTTGCGCTTAGCGCCTTGCACCGATAGAAATAAAAAGACGGGCTGAAAACTGGAATGCACAAAATTGATAAAGCTACGTGCAATCTAATGACTGATTTGGGGGTAACAGACAGACTGCGACAACACCTACCTTAACAGCTGCAAAAAATCATAAGGAGAAAGCACGATTATGCTTAAAGGACGCTCGGAGAGAAAGGCAGGAAAAGAAAAACTGTAATCAAAATTAGATGTATAGGTTTCAAATCATTAACCTATCGTTTACGCATCGTAACTCGGCCACTTTTCACCCAAAAGTGGCATGTTTTTGAAGCCCAAACCGGCCTTTTGATTTTCATGTTTTGGCGAGTGGCTTGTTAAGAAGATGCAGAGAGGCATCAGCAGGCATGTATCACAGCCTGCCACATGGCGAAAGAGACGCTGCGCACCATAAGGGATGACAAAAGGACGTGCCGCCCAAATTCCCATGAAAGGAACCGGACGGCACGGAAAATATCAACTTAGCCCTTAAACGAAGTTAAAGGCAGAAAGCAGGAACATCAAAACTAGCATTTCGGGTGGATGTCGAGCTTGACAGGGCGAACCATGTTCTTGGCATCAAGGATGGTGTCGAGATCTTCCTGAGTAAGTATTCCTTCCTCAAGCACAAGCTCAACAACGCCGCGGCCTGTCTCCATGGCCTTCTTGGCAATCTCTGTAGAATGCTCGTAACCGATGTAGGGGTTGAGGGCTGTAACGATGCCGATGCTGCGGTTAACCTCGCGGCGGCAGTTCTCCTCATTGCTTGTAATGCCGTCAACACAGAGCGTGCGCAGGGTGTCGCATGCGTTGGCCATAAGGTCTACTGACTCGAAGCAGCACTGAGCCATGACAGGCTCCATGGCGTTAAGCTCCATCTGGGCAGCCTCGCCGGCCATGGTGACACAAAGCTCATTGCCGATAATCTTGAATGCAACCTGGCTTACAACCTCAGGAATAACGGGATTTACCTTTCCGGGCATTATTGACGAACCGGGCTGACGTGCCGGGAGATTGATTTCTGCGAGACCGCAGCGCGGACCGCTGGCCAGCAGGCGCAGGTCGTTGCTTATCTTGCTCATCTTAACGGCGATGCGCTTCAGCTCTGACATATAGCCTATCATGCAAGATGTGTCTGAGGTTACGCCCACGAGGTCTTTTGCGAGAGTGATGTCCCATCCGGTAATCTCTGCCAAAGCCTTAACACACTTCTCTGCGTAGCCCGGCTCAGAGCAGATGCCCGTACCTATGGCTGTTGCGCCCATGTTGACCTCAAGGAAGTCGGCTGCAGCCTGGTCGAGATGCAGCAGCTCTGCCTCGAGTATGCTTGCAAAGCCTGAGAAGGTCTGTCCGAGAGTCATCGGCACAGCGTCCTCGAGCTGTGTGCGTCCCATCTTTACGATGTGTGCAAACTCTTCCGACTTCTTGCGGAATGCCGCGATAAGTTCTTTGATATGTGGAACAAGGGCAAGATGGCTGGCATACATGCCCATGTGGATAGCCGTAGGATATGCGTCGTTGGTAGACTGTGAGCGGTTCACGTGGTCGTGAGAAGAGCAGTGCTCATAGTCGCCCGGCTTGAAGCCCATGTGTTTCAGCGCAATGTTGGCGATAACCTCGTTGGCGTTCATATTGGTGCTGGTGCCTGCTCCGCCCTGAATCATGTCCACGGGGAACTGGTCGTGATATTTGCCGGCCAATATGTCCTGACAAGCAGCCTTGATACCCTCATACTGGGCATCGGTAAGCAGCCCGAGCTGATGGTTTGCCTCAGCAGCAGCCCACTTTGTGTATGCCAGACCGTTGATGAACAGAGGATACTGGCTGAGTTTGAACTTACTGATTGAGAAATTCTCAACGCCGCGCAATGTCTGTATGCCATACAATGCGTCTGCCGGAATCTCACGTGCGCCGAGGAGGTCGTGCTCCATACGGATATTCTTTTCTGAATTCATAGTTTTAAGGTTTATATTTCAATTATGTGTTTTTACTATATTATTAAGGTGTTTCGGCATTATGTTCTGCCTCCTTCCTTTCAGTGTCAAAGATAGTGCTAACTTTTCATTGTGCCAAACATTATCAGGTTTTTAACACATCAAACGCACGTATTAGCGTAAAACAGACTAAAAAGCAGTACATATATCTTACAAATAGTCAACAAACGGCAAATTTGGCATCGTCATCTACTCACCGGCAGTAATCTGTCCCATCTCCGTTCTTTCCGGTATGTCCTCACAACTGGCATAAAAAAATAATGGGAGCATCCTCACGGACACTCCCATTCTCTCCTGCAACTTGACCTGTCGGTCAAAATATAAAAAACTTACCTAACTCTTATTTTCGTCACCTGCGAGCCGCTCTCTGTCTCTGTGCGCACGACAACCATGCCGCTGTCGACACCATTGAGAGTGCAGGTGAAGTTGCCGTTGGGCGATACTTTCTTCAGAAGTGCACCGCCTGCCGACCATACGCTCACTGAACGCAGAGCCGTGTCTGACGTAACGACAACCTGGCGCGGAACGATAGAGCTTACGCTGACGTTGCCGTCGGCGCCCGTTTCGGTTATGCCTGTTGTACCCGAGCCGTGACCTATCAGGAAGTAGCGGCCGTATGACGGACCGTTAACCGTGAGCTGATAGCCTTCGTAGAGCGGTGTCTCGCTCTGCAGCTCGGCGTCGTAGATAGCGGCATCCTTAACGGCTGCCACGCCGCTGAACGTAAGAGTTACCACTGAGCCGTCGGCTGCCGTAACGCCTAACGGTATGCGCTGTGCGTCTTTCAGCTGGTTGACGCTCACTGCCGTGTTGCCGGCTACGGTGTAAACCTTAGGAGCGTTGTCGGCATTGCCTGTCAGTCCGCTAATCATCTGTGCATCCTCCATGCCGAAGCCGTTGCTTGCCGAAGCAGCATAGCGCACAGCCGCGCTGCTTGAGCCTTCAGCGTCTTCTGCCGTTATCTTGAGAGAAGCAGGTGCAGGAATTGGCAAATTCGACGCACCCATCTCCTGCATATCAGCCATAAACGTTACGGTTACGCCATCGGTTGCAGTGGCAGGATCAGCAGCCTCAACATAAAATACTGAATAAGGAACTGCAAGATATTTTCCTTCAGACCACGTCTTAGTATCGGCATCGTATGTCACTGCTATTGAAGTCACATCAGAATTATACCAATATTTCTGTGCCAGCACGTCGCTATTGCTCTCAACAAACGCCTGGACATCAAGCGGAGCCATAAACGGATTACCTACCATCAGATACTTGCCGTCAGCAGACGGAGTAAGCGTAACTGTAACTTTATCAGAATGAACATACGTATACGGATCTCTGCGATCAACCATGTTGCTGACAAGCAGCTTGCCTGCATTATCACGATTCAATGTTCCTTTACTTACTTTATAGCTTGCATCAGCCTTCGGGAAACGGAACAGCAATGATGTAGCATCTTTAAGTACACCCTTGATAGAGAATCCGCCACCTGCAACATAAGGCACGCTTGCGTCGTTGTATGCAGAGCTCCATTCTGTAGTAAATGATACAGGAGTATTCGTACCTTGCAAGTTTTCAACGATATTTGCTCCTGTACTCCAGCTGCGCTGGTAAATGGCAGGATTCAGACGGTTATAATCGTTATCATTGAACGTTATATCCTTGAAATACTCTGTCTCTTGTCTTCCTGTTGCAGTAGGAGCATACCAGTCGCCGGCTACAACGCCCTGCAGCGGTGTGCTTACGGCTGTCCACTGTCCCGGAGTAACCTCCACGTCTGTCCATGCCTTGCTATAGAGCAGCTGCTCAGCATGCAGCATCTGTGCGCCCAATTCAAAGTGGATGTCGCGGCAGATATTCACACGGTAGCGCTGAGTGGTGAGCGCTCCGTCTTTTTCATAAGCCATCAGGTCATACTGAATATTCTCTGTCGGCAGTTCCATATAACTTGGACGGCTCGTATTTACCCATCCATTACCGCCTTCTCCATATCCTGCCATATAAAGCTCAGCCCTGCTTCCTGCAGGCATGATGACATTAGAGAACAGCATCGGCACAAAGCCTTTGTCTGTTGTATTTTCAGCATTATCAGTATATGTGCCGTCAGTATTCTTCAAGTCCTTAGCATCGGCACGCTTCCAGTTGGCATCATTATTCCAGTTGCTTGTAGCACCGGTTCCATTCCATACAAGATTTTCTGGCACAACCTTCAACGTCAATGGGAACGAACCCCAACAACTGTTATTCACGGTTTCTCCATGTTCTGCAAAATGTATTGCAAATGTATAGACATAACCCTCACGCGGATTGAACGTGAATGTCTTTCCGTCTACAAGTGTCTGTTTGTCAAAATAGAACTCAATATCAGCCTCATTTGTGTAAGGTGTAGTTGTGCTGTATTTATGAGCCTCCAGACTTATTATTTTACCTATAGGTAAATAATATTGGGTAAAACCGTTAAGTGGATTCATCAAATCAGAATACTGCGGATCGTCAGTGGAAATAAGATAAATTTGTGTATAGTCAATATCTCCACCAAGATTCTCTATCAACCCCAGCCTCTCTACATGTTCCTCATCTGTATAAGTTGCACCTCTAAGGTTTACTTTCAAAGAACCAACACCCTTTGCTGCATTTTTAAGTTGAGCAAGTCCGATACGCAAAGACGGATTGAAATCATTAGAAGGATATTCCACTGAGTTAAATCCAGCATGCAGTTTTGGCGCAGCACCACTTGCAGTAAGATTTAGTGGAACATAGCCCCAACATATTTTTTGCCATTCTGCATCTGTAATATCCGAATCAGATGGACGTATTGCCGGTATAGGACTTATTGTCAGTTCAAGACCTGTTTCTAATACAGTAATATCCAAACTGCTCTTATGAAGCACAAGTTTATTGTTCAGTCCTCCATCAGGAGCAGGTGTGTCAACATATTGTTTTATAAGGTCTATTTCTGCTTGTGTTAGACTGATTTGACCTTCTGTTGCAGGAACGACACCGTCAAGTGTTTCTACATCACGATATTTTTCAATATTTCTCAAATCATGCAGAGCTGTTTCCAATGAAAAGCCGCCATGGTCTGCTACGAACTCTGCCTCAGAGCCAAAGAACCAGTCGAAGAATACTTCTGAATCTAACACCGTATAAATCTCTTCTCCTGTCTCAGGATCACGCTTGATAGTTCCATCATCATTCAGATCTGGCACTCGCATCTGAGCAGAGAAATTAAATGCTTGTCCCACACAGAAATCTGTCTGCGGATTTGCCACCTCGCCGTTTATCTTTATAATAGTCTGAGAGGTTACAAAGAAACGGCTATGAATAGCACAAGGATCGTTCATTTCCTGAGCAAAATCTTCAATTGTGCTTACCGTACCGTCATTATCACGTATGAGCATAAGATACGCTCTGTTTGGCGACATCTCTGAATAGAAATCAACGGCAAGCCGGCGATTTTCTTCATCTGCAGTTCCTGCACGATAAAAATAATAGTTAGTTCCGACTGTATTCTTTAAAGCCAGGTTTTCCTCAGAAGGTATATATTCTGTATTTTCTGTAAATACAGGCTTATAATGCAGGGAAGCTATCTCACGGTTATAACCAGCATCTTCGCCTGCTCCAATCATAGCGATTGAGCCTTTTATAGCTTCTGCAACTTCTTCTACCGTCGGATTTTGCTTATTAGAAAGAAGTCTGTTATACTCAGCTTCATCTATAAAGCAGAAATCTATTCCTGACGGAGATTTTCCTGTATCCGTTTCATCAGGATCAAGACCTACACGGTCGCACAGCTGGGCCCAGTCCAATGTTGCACTAAGCAATGTACGCTCGCCTGAACAGGTGTAATCCTTCTGCGTGACAGTAGCTGTCGGCTGGGCGATGAACACCTCTATCTCGTCAAGATAGAAGTCACCACCGGCTGTAGAACCGCAGTTATTGTCAACTTTCAATTCATAGCTTACAAAGTCTGCATTGAATTCAGTATTATTTACAAACGAGAAATACAACTGATACCAGTCATTCTGACTGCTGCCATAACCATTTGCATTGGTATATTCTGACCCGTCTGAGCTTGTAAGATATGTAGTTGTTGTTATCTGACCTGTACTTTGACTACACAACGGAGTTTTCTTTCCATTTGCGTCAACACCATAAATAGTAAAAAGCATGGCTGAATTTTCGGATTCATCAATATTTTCATCTGCACTCTTTACCCATGCACTTACCATCAACTTTGTACCACGGCAAAGATTTTCCTGGAAAGGCAACGTCATTACCGTACCTGGGCGGTCTGACGCATCAACGTATATAAAGAAGCCGTCTGCGTTTTTTCCACCCATAGAAGGATTTGTCGGTGCTTTCACTCCATTTGACACCTTATCACCATATCCTACATAAGTATTGGTTAAAGCATAATATCCCCATTCTGCAAAAGGTTGACTATTATAAGATGCATTTCCGTCTGTATAACCGTTAAAATCATCTGTTGTTGATCCGTCAAAAAATGCATAAGAACTGTATCCCCATTCTACAGGGAAAGGATAATACCAGTTCTGACCATACAGATTTGCCACATCAGGATCATAATCAAGTGTTCTTGACGTCAGCAACGTATAATTCTCACGTAAAAACTCAGGTGTTCTGTTCTGATACGCAGTTCTATACCATGACTCACCCGTAACGCCAGTGCTCTCACCCTTACGCTGTCTGTCTATTCTGTCCAGCTGATGCTGTGTAAGCAGGCGGTTGTCTTTTTCAAACGTCAAATTAAACTTAGCTATATTATATGTTGTACCGCCAACTTTTTTCGTTACAATAATGGTTGCTGTTTGCCCATCGGCAACGCTCCACGGATTACGCACACCGGCACCGGTTTTACGGAATGTTATAGTACGGCGCCTACCTGTCAGTGTAATACTAGTAGTTTCGCTACCGCCTGAAGCCGAATTATTATTTCCACCTGTCAGCAGGCGAAAAACATCATTTGGAGAAGATATTGACACAGTAAGGTTATCGTTGCTGTCACCATTAATTCTATATCCACGGGCATCTTTCGACAACGCAACAAGTTCATCCGTCTGATTACCTAAATGGTCACACGGAAATGTGATGTTATATTCTTCCAGAAATTTCTTTCCTTCTCTATCACCTCCCTGATACTCAGAAGAAGCAAGACGGCCATATCCGTTTTTCCACATTTCTGTTTCGTCAGCTCCGCCTCTGCCGTCAACACCTATAATATAATAGATGGCTCGTGCGCTCAATGTCGGTTCAATATATCCGCCATCTCTAAAACTTCCACCATTACCAGACGAAAATGATTGAGTAAAATCTGTATAACCGGAAGCATCACAAGCTACAATATAATATTTGTTACCAGCGCTACCATTTTTAAAGCCATTCTGGACACGGGTGTTATATTGAGCATCTGTAGGATAAGTAAATGTTATTCTGTCCAAATAATTATTTCCCAAATCAGTATTAACGCCACCTACATATCCATTTGCAAAACGATAAGCATTATTATTAAATTTTACTATGTCATAAGTTGTTTTATTTCCCCAATAATTAGTCTCCGTATAACTAAACGTACCTTCTGTAATAAAATTATACCACCTTTGGTATGCCTGCGCACTGAGCTGGTCCTGGCTGTTTGAAATGAGAGGCAGATACAAAGTTACAGACTCTCCTTTTCTGACATACAAAGTATCGATATATGTATGTGCTGCCTGGATATCTGTGTTTGTATAAGTATTTTTAAAGCTTGGTGTCTCATCATCAAAAGTATCCATGTCTTTTGAAGCCTGACTCATGCCAGAATTGTTGCGTATGGTGTACCACTTATTAGGATACTTATGCAGAACATAATTATCCTCGTATGCATTATAGATAGTCTGTCCCAATGCCGAAGATACGCACAGAATAGCAGAAACCAAGAATAATATTTTCTTTTTATATATTTGTTTCATATCTTATGTCCTCCTTTTTATTTTATGAACATATTAAGCATTTCATGACGCAGATAGTCGAGACCGAACTCCGGTGTACGAGTCTTGCTCTTAAACGGGAAGTTAGTAATGTCGTCGGTAAGAACCTTTACTGTGTATGTGCGGTTATATGTTGCGCCATTATCTTTCCATGTAACCAAAAGGCTAAGATCAAAAGTCTTGCCGGCAGATGCCGTAACATGGCCCTTAACCGTGGTAACTCCTGTTGTTTCGCCGTCAAAGGCAATGCCGCTGACACCGTCAGGCATGTTCCATGTGCAAGAAAGATCTGTAACACCGGCTGTTGCTCCATTTATGCCATTTACGGTAAACTCAAACTGGCATCCTTCGGGAACTGTTATTTCATAAGTATCTTGAGTAAATCCTACGCTTACTTCTACCGGCAGGCTGCCTATCGGGCTTACCCAACATTGCGCTGCGAGGTCGAGGCCATAGTCGTTGAGCTGCAGCGTAAGCGGGAAGATGCTGTTGCGCGGAAGCTCGCCTCTTACGGTGGTTGCCTCGTATGTAATTCCGTTCATCTCGTCAGTAGTAACGCTGACATTAAATTTATGGTCTGCCGGTGAAGAGTTTACATAAAAGTCAGGAATCGTAAGTTTACCATCATTATCCAAAGACCAACCGCCTTCAGGAACAGTTATTGTCTTTGTCGTTGTGTATGTCGCTCCTTCCAACGTTTTATCTGAGAAGAGAGTTATCTTGTCGGCATATCCCCCAAACGACAGGGCCGTAACCTTTGTGTTGGCCTTGCCTGATATGCTCATTCTTATCTTGCTGACCAGGCGGTCGAGACCGATAGAGATGCTCTTGGTGGCAGCCGTAACCACAACCGTCTGCTTTGCACTCATGGGGATAAACTTGCCCTCAGCAAAGTTAAGCTTTGCAGCTGGATCTTCAAGCACGATATTATCTATATCTACATTCAAGTCGCTAAGATTTTCGTTGTCTCCCAACCCTGCAAGACTGCCCCATAAATTATCATAATAAGTATCAATGTTGGCAAAGGCATAAACTGTGTAAGTGCCTTCTGGAAGCGTGAAGGGGTCTGACACCCACGACTTCAGATTGCCCTGCTGCGCTGCGGTGTTACCGGCAAATTCATCATCGGTGTTTGGCAACAGTTTTTTGGTAACAACATTGTTGCCGCCTACAATTAGCACGCAGAGGTTGTGCATATACTCACCATTGGTGCCAACTTCGTCTGCCCTTGTGTTCAGGTCGCCTTCCTCACGTGCCGTAATGCTCAGCTGCAGCGTAGCGGTGCCGTCGCCACCCTGGTCGATGTCGTCGTCAAACGAGCATGAGGCAAGAGGCACGGCGCACAGCCATGGCAGCAGCCATAACATAGCCTTATATATATGTTGTTTCATTTTATTCATAACGTCAGTGTTTTTTCGTTAAAGTCATTTTATCACATAGGCAGAGTCTCCGGTTTGAGCAGCATCCAGTCGTTTACGTAAACATCAAGAATGATGTTCTCGTCCTCGCCGGGCACGTCGTTTCCGAGCGAATAGATGCTGTTGACCGTGAGTTTATAGATGTTGTTGCGCACAATGGCATACTCCATTATGCCCTTTGTTTCATCATTGTTGTCATTGCTGTGGCGCACCCACCATGTGTAATAGCATGTGGCGTCTTCGTATGTACGCACTCCGTAAGACTGCAAGGCGTTACGGGTAACAATGCCGTTCTGGTCGAGCTCAACTTTATAAGTTTCGTTCAGACTTGCCGAATAGCCGCAATTGCTGAGCATATATGCGCTCCATTTAAGACTTTCCTTAACCTGTGCAAGGTCTTGTGCTTCGTCCTGCCCCAGCAGGAAAGCCTTATAGCCTGACGGGTCGTTATCGAGCAGCGATGCCGCAAAAGTCTTTACTGATGCCCAATTGTCGCAGGCATCGATTTTATCGTCAAACTGACTGAAGTCGGCACCATACACGTATGTCATCATGTCTTCCATTGATGCAAATAGGTGAGTGCCGAGGGCGAAGAATGTTGCACCGCCTTGATAATTTGCCACGCCCTGCGGATTAAACTTTGCCTTGAACACCACGCCAGTGCTGTAGTCGCTGCCTGCCGCATCGGCTGCCGTAGTGTTTTCGAGGGTATAGCCTATACGTTGCCATGTTTCGGCTCCGTCAGAGACAGGAGTGCCCGGCTGAACGTAACCTGCCCACCAGTTGGGGTCTGAAAAACCGTTCATAAACCATGTTCCGTAAAGATTTCCATTCTTGCTTGCCGTCCATGGGTCGAGCACGTAATTTGTTGCTGCACCGTTCTCGTCAGCAGTTTCATTGCCGAGATAAGACAGATTGGTGCCGTTAACATCGTCAGCAACGCGCTTTATGATATAGCTGCCTGCAGTAAGATTGTTCACCAGGGCTGCGCCGGTTATCTCAACTGTGGCACCAGTATATGCCGGGTCGGTACAAGTATAAGACGCTTCGGCCTTATAGTCGAGCCTTGCTGCCATGCGCTCTACGTTTACCGTAGCCTTTGCCGGATTATTTTCCGGGTTAGAATTAAGCATGAGCGTGGCGTCGGCTGCTGATGTCATTACGAAGTCAGAATAGTCAGAGCCTGAGGCTGTCCATGCCGTGGTCTGTATATGATTGCGCACGTCGGCGAGCGTGAGCGACTGGCCTGTCCACCAGTCTGCGCCCGGATTTGCCACCACGAGCACGTTATATGTTCCGTCGTCGAGGTCTACCTGCTGCGGCGTTGTTGTATAGGTGCGGTCGATGCCGTTGCCCGGCTCGGTATAGCTTCCAACGTTAAATGTTGCTACAGCCATGATTTTGGTTGAGCCGTCGCTGTTTACTCCGTTATTTCCCTGATAGAAGAAGGCCACGGCCGATTTTATTTCATTCTCATAATCTTGTCCTGTCTCATCTCCGTCGCCCTGTTCGCCTCCCGTAGGATTAGAGCGCGTAGGCGTGCTTTGCTGCGATGCGAAGCTGAGCGAGACATAAGAAGATGCCGACATGCCGCCTCCGCCCGTCGGAGCGGTGTCGATGTCTTCCTGCGCACAGCCGGCCGCAAGAGATGCCATAAGCAGGCATCCCGCAACGCCCTTAACTGTATGTAATATATTCTTGTTCATAGACATTCGTGATTTTTAGGTTGGTTGGCTGTTTAAATCACAGTTCCTCAAACTGCACCCGCTTGCTCCATCCCAGCACGCTGATGCTGATGTTTACGTAAGCCAGGCGGTCGCCCTTGAGGTAGAAGTCAAGCTGATAGTCGTAGCCGCGGTCGAGGAATTCCTGTTCCGAGTAGCGGTATATCTCCTCGCTCGTGCGCAGACGGCTGAGCAGGTCGGGCAGATTGACGCGCACCACTTCCATATTGGTGTTTTTGTTCACTATAGACAGTATGCCGTCGTCCTTTGCATCGGCATGATACAATATGCGCGATGTCATAAAGTCGGCATGAGCTATCTTGCCCACTCCGTCTATCGGGTCGCCGTTATGGTCGAAGGCCGGCGTGCGGTCGTCGGTGTTCCATGTTGCATGCGGCGTGTAGACCACAGTATTGGTCTCGTCGAGCGAGTTGTCCCAGAGGATGTGCGAGTTGCGGTCGGTGATGGTCATGTCATAGTTTGCCACGTCCATCTGTGTGGGGTCGTCGAGCTCGCGCATTGTCACGTTGATTTTCTTGGTGTCGCGCATGAGCGAGATTGTGTGGTAAGTAGGCTTTCCGGCGAACACCTCCACCGGCTCAACCTCCATGCCGTGCCACAGGGTGTCGAGAGGCAGTCCGTGGTTGTCAACAAGGAGCATGTCGCTGCCCTGCTGTGTTGTCTCGAGTCTTACGTCGAGTGCCGTCATGTCGTCTCCGGCAGTAAGGTCAGAGCGGACGAAGCGTGCGCGTCCCGACTCCATCTGCTCAGAGTAAGAGTTTTGTCCGGCAAGCACTATGAACTTATACTTGCCCGGGTCGAGGTCCATCTTCATTGAGTATGTAGGCACGGCCAGCGGCAGCGAGCTGCCCACGTTGGCCTCCGACTGGCGTGTGACATACTTGCCGTTTTCGTCGAACACGTAGACATCTACAGCTCCCACATGGTCGTTGAACATGTCAGCGCGCTCAAGATTGTAGTCGTACTTGAAGTTGAGATACAGCCCCATGGGACAGTCGTCTCTGTCTTCGGTCATCATGTCGCACGATGTGAACACCGGTGTCGACAAAGCCGCAATGCACAGCCAAGTCAGACGCTTTATTGAAAGATACTTCATAAGCATATATATTTTTTGTTTTTATTTCCTTTATCCATATTTAATTGTTGCATTGTCTTTGCGCGGCGACATTGCTGTCTATCCTCGCCGGGCCAGCCCGGATGCCTATCTGTCTGTGTTGCTTAAGCAGATGTTTAGCCTTGGGCTGTCGCTGTTTATGTTGTGGGCACTTGCCCTTGAGCGTCGTGCCTCGTTGTTGTCAGTTTTGGTTTGCGGCAACATTGTTCCGCAACGGCTCCTCTCTCTGTGCCGGAGCTGCACCCCGCCGTATCTCATGGTGTCTCTGCGGGCAGACTTACATGCAGGCCACACCTCTGCGGCTTCTGCTTTTTTAAGAAAATGTGCGGCCGGCCCATACCGGCCGCACACTGATGTTGTCAATTAACTTTAACTTTTATGAAGTTCAATCTTATTAGAGATCTACGTTCTGGCTGCGCTTAGCCCAAGAGAGAACGTTGATATCAACAGAGATGTAAGATTCCTTCTTGTCAACAGGTTCAGGAGTAACTTCTGTTACGTTAGGATCACCAAGGCTCTTAATGCTTTGAACATTGATTTCGTACCAGTTGTTGCGGAGAACACCATAACGGCCGAGATAATCAGCAGATTTACCAGCATAAATGCTATTGTCTGTTTCATAAGTTGCATCCCAAGGTGTCTGAGTGTCATCAAAGTGTCTGATGTAAACAGGATAATAAGCAACTCCGTTTGCATAATACTCTAATGTAATATGGTCATTAGCAAGAGTTGCAGCATTTGTAGGATATTCAGCAGCATCAGCCTTCAGTTTGCCTTTACCTGATTCATTAAGAACAATTGTAGCAACGGTACGTTTTCCGGCAGCTTCTGTTGAGAATGTAACATCAAAGTCTGTATCTGATGAAAGTGCTTTACCCTGATCTACATTGGCCTTAGCCCAAGCATTGAATGTAACATCATTCAGCAAACGTGCAGCAACTTCTTTCTTTACATCAGCTACTTGCCATATCTCGCTTCTGTTGCCATCAACAGTATAGAACTCTGTTCCGCCATTGAATGTAGCCTTAACAATAACACGTGTAAGATTCTGCTCAAGCATGTTAGCCAAGTCTGTTGTATTCTCGAAACAATAAGCTGCAAATTCTCCATTAGCAGGATTAACAGCCGGCAGAGTTGCATGCTCACCGCCAACAGTAGTGAGACCACCAACACCTGTAGTGTTATAATTATAGTCATCACCCCAATAAACTCTATAAAGTCCGCTTGCAATGGCTGTTCCGCCTATGAAACGATAATCGGTTGAACGAGTTGCCTTATAAGCTTTCCATGTAGTAAAGTCTTTAACATCACGAACCAGCTTGTTGGTCTGGTTTGTATTGTCAAGAGCCCATCCGTCAATTGTATAAGTAAGCCCTGATCCGTCTGTAACAGTACCATTGGCATCATTCTTTACAGTTACCTTAGCCTCAGCTCTTTCAACATAGATTGTTGCTGCAGGTTGAGCATCTGCCTCGGCCTTTGTCTTAAAGATTTTGCTGGCGTCGATAGTAACAAGAGGTTCTACAACATTTGCACTTGTAGGATCTACAGTACCACCTTGTGCGTCAGCCATAATGGCATTTGACATCAGCAGACCATCATCGTGCCAGCTGTAGTCTGTACCGATAGCTGTTTTGACAGCATCATTAAGTTCTGAAAGACTTTTACCTGTAGCAGCAGCTCCGTTAACATTCAATATACCACCTTCTGCAATAGAAAGGAGTCCATTATTGTTGAGAACTACCAAAGCCTTAATATCACCAGACACGCTGTTAATCTCCTGAGTAATCTTAGCTGTTGTTGTGATGTTGTCAGTTGTAGTGCCTTCCGTAGAGAAGTTCAGATCCATGTTGTAGGCACTGTTCACTACGTCATTAACAAACAGAATAAGAGTAGCATCCTTTACCTCATACTCTGCCGGTGTGCCGTCGTCGAAATTATCGTTGGCACGTGTACCAGGCTGCGTAGGGAGCTGAATGGCAAGGTTGATATAACCCTTACCCTTATCATTCCACTGTGGCTGTCCGCCATTGTCAATGCCATCCTCGCTTGAACAAGCTCCCAGCATCAGCGCTGCCAATGCGAAGGAAAATAATTTTACTTTTTTCATAATTTAAAAAATTGAGTTGGTTTAAAAAATATTTTTATCAATTCTCGTGTTTTTACATGTCGAGTATCTGCAGGTTTTTGTCCACTCCCTGTGCTCCGGCCTGCTTAGCCTGATTGAGCAGCTGGCGCGCCTGGCCGGTGTTGCCCTCGAGCATGGCCATCACGCCCTTGGCGTGCAGAGCCTGCGGCGAGTTGCCTGCCTTGCTGAGATAGCGCTTAGCACCTTCAAGGTCGCCGCTCTCCATGCGTGTGCATGCGGCATTGATGTTGGCCGTAGGGTCGTCGGGATACATGCGCACGGCGGTCTCCATAACCTCGTTGAACTCGCGCGAGCCCGGCTCGTAGGTCTGTGCCACCATATACATTTCCTCGAGCGAAAGCTGCTGCGGCTTGGTCTTCAGCACCTGTTTTGCCTCGTCTACCGAGAACGGGCGCACGCTGTAGCTCACCACATAGTCAGAGTGGCGCAGAGCGGGATACCATGAGTCGAGCATAAAGCGGTAGTCTGTAGGATAAGTAGACTTAATCTTCCACTCTTTGGCATCGGGGTCGAGCGTCTTGTCGTCGATGAGCTTAAGTATGGCGTCGCTGTTGTCGAGATTGCCCTCAACGACATACTCTCGCAGGCCTTCCCAGTCTTCAGGCGTAGACGATACGGTGAAGAGGCGGTCTTCTATATGCACGAGCTTGCGCACATAGTCCTTGAGCGTCTTGGCACGGTTCTGTGCCAGATATGCGTTGTGCTCATAAGGCGACTCGGGCGAAGCATATCCGTGGATTTCGATGTTTGTTATGGTTGTGTTCTTGTCGTTCTTCACGAGGTTGATTGTGTTCACAATCTTCTCCAGCTCGCGCGGGTTGTTGCGGTATTCGGGATAGAGAGTGATTTTGTCAACGGGGAAGTCGATAAACGCGCGTCCTTCCTCATGGCGCACCTTCTGTGCCTCGGCTGCCGGGCGCATATACGGCATGAACGGCGTGCGCAGGCGCTTCAGCTCAACGGTGTTCTGGTCTTTCACGTCGCCGCATCCGCAGAGGTCTTCAGCCACGATGACGTTAGAGTTCTTCATCCAGGGCTCATAGGGCAGCACGGCGCTGTAGTGGAGCGTCTGGTCGGTGTTGTTCTTACGTCTTACGGCCACCACGTTTGCCGGAAAGTCCTTATGTCCGCCGCGGCGGTAAGAGATGTCCTGCTTGCGTCCGTTCACTACTATCTGCGGCATCTGCCTCTCCTCGGTGTTGTTAGTGATGATGGGCGTGAAGACGAGCCTCATGTTAGAAGGCAGCTTCAGCGAGTCCATATTGAGGTCGAGGTCAACCACCATAGTCTGGTTAGTGTTCTCTACCTTGATATTCTCTACCGTCACCGTCCGTCCGGCCAGCTTAGGCTCCACGCTCTGTGCCTGCAGCGCGAGCGGCGCGGCCAGCAGGCATGCACAATATATAGATAATCTTTTCATGTCCTTGGTGGTTTATAGTATCAGAAGATGTAAATAAGACTCAGCGCGGCCTTTGTCGGGCCGAAATAGTTGGTGTGCGACGACTTGAGCTTCTCGCCGCAGGTTCCGCACTTGTATTTGTCATACTTTATGTATATGGGGCGTATAACGAAGCGGTTTTTCAATGGTGACGGGCATAATGGCGAAAGTTGTTTGTTTATAGGTAGTTACGGGTGGAGGTCTGAAAGGGACAAATAATTCGAAGCGGTTTTTCTGCTTTACATTGGCTTACATCGGCTTTACATTTCAGGGGCATCATTGCCTGTTTCGGCTCCATAGCTTTACATCGAGGTGCCGGTACCACTTAAATTGGGCTTCTGGGGCGGTTTTCGTGGCCTGTGTCCGTTTCATTTGGGATGCCGTGGACATTTACCGATGCGGATGGCTCGACGGCTTTGTAGCCGTTTTTTTGTGGCTTTTCCTAATTTTGTATCATTGATTTTCTTCCAAATAATGATTATTTGGTATATTTGCACCTGAAAATCATACGATATGGCAAAGGTTATCCATGTGCATTTACTGCATAACATAGACGGATCGCGGCGAAAGGACTGGTATTTCAGTTCCATTTCGGCCGTTTATACGGTTCTGACGGCCGAACAGGTGGGAGTGACAAAGAATTACTTGCTTCATGCCGGACTGTCCGGGAATGGCACAATATGCACGAAAAAGGCTATTATAAAGCAGTCTACGCTTATTTCAGGCGGTAGAAAGACTGGCGATTAGAACGATAAAATAACGTCGTTAGAGAGGCTTTCGGACGTTATTTCCTTGAATGCTGAATGAGGGGGCGCGATGCCCCCTTTTTTGTGTCCGTTTCGATTAGGGGTTACCTTTGGGGTTACTGTTAGGGGTTACCCTTTTGTGAAGTTAGGGGTTACCTTAGGGGTTACCTTTTCGCTTTTTTGAGTGTACACCCGAAGTAGGAAACTTATACCGAAATGCAAACAAGTGCCGTTTTTCCACGTTTTCAGAGAGGAAAAACGACACTTATTTTGCGCTTACTCCTTATTATATATGTCCGGATATGCCTGATAAATAGTAATTTCCGTCAGTTTTCATGTCCCAATGACCCTAAAAAGGGTGTGCGTGCGCCTATATTATGCCGGGGTGGGTTATTCGAGGCGGACAAGACCGCGTACGAGAGCCACGCCATGAAACTGGCTTTTCGACAACTCGAATGGCTCATATTCCGTGTTGTCAGACACGATGAGGATATGTTCATCGTCTGATCCGCGCCGTATGCGCTTGATTAGCGGGCCTTGCGCGGTGTCGAGCACGTATGTCTTATTCCATTGGAAGAACAAATCATTGAGAGGAACACGCTGGCAGGCCACGAGGTCGCCAGAATAATATGTCGGCTGCATGGAGTCGCCCTTAACCTGAATAAGGAAGTCGGCACCTTTGAATGCAGGGATGACATATCGCTCGCACTCGTACTCCATCACGGACGTATCGCCTGTGAACGCTCCGGCCATCGCGCTCAATGGGATAAGGGGAATGCCTTCTTGGATATTCTCGGGGACGTGATGTGCAGGCTCAATCTGCCGTTGGCAACCTGCATTATCATTTTTAAGCATATCACCTTTCCCTGTAATGAGCCACTCAATATTGACATCTGGGGCATAGGCAAGAAATCTTGCTATGTTATCTTCACTGATACCATTACTTTGCTGTAAAATACCCCTTGTAACACCCGAAACTTTATAGAATTCATAGGGTGTTACTCCTTTATTCGCTAAATAAAGCAAGATATTCTGCTTTATAGGCGATTTTTCTTGTTGTTTTTCTTGCATAGACGAGAAATCTTGTTTATATTTGCAGCGCGTTTAAGAAGTAAACAGCGGCCAAAGATACGAAATTGGTTGGAGATTAACGAATTTTAGAAATTAAAGAATATGAACGAAGAAATAAAAGAATGGAAGACGCAGAGTGTGAAGCATAAAGTTGCGATGCTGCTGATAATGGACGGCATCAGCTTCAGCTACAATGAAGAGAATGGCATCGTGTTTACCGCTCCTGAGTTTTACGTGGAGCGATTGAAAGAAAGGCTGGTTAACTGCTACGGATGCAGTTTGAAGCCCATTATAACGGAGTATTAACGAATAAAATAAGTGAAATTATGACGCAGCAAGAATTTACGGAACTGACGGGAATAACTCCGACGGCTGGGGATTTTGATTACATCCATGCGGTTTATCTGAACACTTCGATGGACAAGGATGAGTTCTGCAAAGACTTCAAGAAACATGGGGAAAGCCGGATTATCCGCGATGTCCATATTCGGGTATTGAACTACGAAATGAAATGTGAGCGGCAAAAGAATGCAATTAACGAGTTGGCCGACTTCCTGATAGGAAAAGCACACGCGTATGACGATACCGATTTCCGGAATCAGGCAGTGAAACTGGTCGGGGAAATGGATGTGGTAAAGCGGACTATCGAATTGGGGCTTCCGCTTTGGGACGAAGACAGAAAGGTTATCCTTTCGATAATAGAAGAACAAGGCAAATAGATTGCCGGATAACTGGCAGCCCGGAAAGACGGGCGGGAGCGGCTCGGACAGCGCGGCCGGAAAGTTGGTAAATCGAAAGCGAAAGCATGAAAGCGTCGAAAGCCGCCGGGGTTCGACTCCCCGCGCTCCACCATGTGTGACAATCAAAATTGAGAATTATGGCAAAGACATTAGACAAAAAAAGGCAGGAGGGGCAATTCAAGCAGAAGTTGCGTACCCTGATTGGTTGCGTGACCCACACGCAGAACATCGCCGACCAGGCAATGGAACTGGCCAAAAGCCTTATGACAGATGAAGAGCAAAACGACTCGGATACCTTACGGGTGATAGAGAACTTGTCGTGCGTTTGCGAGGAAGCACTAGAAATGCTGTACGAGGAACTAAGAAAGGGAACCCGGCTTCACGAAATCATTTGCGACAAGGAAATGGATACTTTCAGCGAAATCGTGCAAAAGGCCATGCGTGACCTTTAACGTAACGGAAACAACAATTCGAAAAAGACAATAAAATGAGAAAGCAGATTTTGACAGACAACGAAACCAAGACCTTTCTGATGAAGGTTTTCAAGTGTTCGCGCCAGGCCGTATGGCAGGCTTTGAACTTCAAGCGTGACAGCGACCAGGCACGCCGGATCCGCCAGCTTGCCCTGAAACGCGGCGGCAAGCTGACTGACGGATATGTGCCGGAATGCGACACTGTGTTCAATGAATGTGAGAACACGGTGGAGTGTACTTTTGGACCGAGAGTAAAGATTGTATATGACCGCGGAACGGAAGAAACCCAAGTGCTTGTTGACGGACAGCTCAAAGACAGATACCAAGGACTGGATATACCTGAGTTTATGCAACTGCAGAACGAAGTCGAGCAGATGGCAGCGGCCTTGTAAAGACGAGAACACGATGGAGTACTACGGAAAGATATTGTGCATATCGCACCATGACCTGACTTGTGAGCCGAATCCCGTCATGTCGGATTCCAACTACAAGAAGCTGTCGGCAAATGGCAAAATCAACGTGGTACGTTCAGGAAGAGGTTTGGGAGGTTACGCATTGGTGGAAATAGCCACGTTGCCCTTACGCTTTCAGGAAAAAATCAAGGAAAAATACGGAGATATGAAAGAGGACATTCTTAAGAACTGGTTCGGCAGCCACTTCCGTATCGACGCGAAGGCACGAGAGTTCTACACCGCTTTCCGTTTTGAGAACGGCGACGCGCTGCCGCCGGAGCACATACAGGAGTACACGGTGAACGCATCGGTGATAGAAGCCGTGCTGGCCGTGATGGAGGACACCGTCCTGATGCGCAAGGCGATGAAGGGCGGCCCGGTGAATTGGGGCGAGATGGCCGGTGCCATCAGTTACTACCAGGCAGAGTTCGGGCACACGCTTCCGGTGAGCGCCAACCGCTTCAAGCGCAAAGTGAGCGACTTCAGGACGAAAGGTTACGAAAGCCTGATCAGCGGAAAGTTCATGAACCAGAACCGCCGGAAAGTGACCTACGGCATCGAACGGTTGCTGCTCGCCATAGACGCGCAGCCGGAACAGCCGTTTAACACTACGGTGTGGGAGCAATACAACATGTTCGTGGAGGGCGACAATGAACTGTTCGACCCGGAAACAGGCGAACTGCTCAATCCGGCCGACTTCACGGACAAGGACGGCAATCCGATAGTGCTGAGCCCTGCCACGGTGGCCAACTACCTGAACAACCCGAAAAACAAGGCCCTGCGTGCCAAGCTGCACATGAGCCAGTGGGATTTCAACAACGCCTACCGACCGTACCACCTGCGCCATGTGGGAGAATATTCGCTGAGCAAGATTTCGCTCGACGACCGCGACTTGCCGCGACCGATGAAGGACGGCAACAGGGTAAAGGCCTACTATGCCTACGACGTGGTGAGCGGAGCCGTGGTGGGTTACGCTTACAACCGGCTGAAGACCGCCGAGCTGTTCCTTGACTGCATGAGGAACATGTTCCAGACCCTTGACCGTAACGGCATGTACATCCCCGCCGAGCTGGAGGTAGAGCACCACCTGGTGAGCGACTTCGCAGACGGGCTGATGCAGGCCGGCACGGTGTTTCCCCTGATACGCTGGTGCAACCCCGGCAACTCACGCGAGAAACGCGCCGAGCATTTCAACCGGGCGAAAAAGTACGGTGTGGAAAAGCGTACCCAGGTGGGCATTGGACGATGGTATGCCAAGCTGGAGGCCAACCGCCCGAAAGAGGAAAAAGTGTACGACGAGAAGAACAACACATACAAGGTGAAGAGTTACACCTATGACGAGCTTGTGGCCGACGACATACGCGCCATTGGCGAGTACAACAGCCAGCTGCACCCTAACCAGAAGAAGTATCCCGGCATGACACGCTGGGACGTGCTCTGCGCCCGTCAGAACCCCAACCTCGCACCTTGGGACAAGGCTGTTCTCTACCGATTTATCGGCTTCCATACGGAAACAACCATACGCAACAACAGCTACTTCATGGTGCAGTATAAAAACTTCAGCCTGCCCGACCCTGAAATCATCGCCAAGCTGGAGCCGAGGAACTACAAGGTGGAAGCCTATTATCTGCCCGGCACGGACGGCAACATCGACGAGGTGTACATCTACCAGCACGGACGTTATATCGCCACCTGCAAGCCCGTGACACGCTACAACGAGGCGACAGCCGAGCAGACCAAAGCCGATAAGGCCGCCTATATCGAACAGGCAAAATACGTGGCCAGGTTTGACAAGATGATGAAGGACGGCAAGATAAGCCGGGTCGGCATTCTGAACAAAGAAGAAACGAAAGAGATAACGGACATAAAGGCCGAAGCGGTAGAGATGAAGCCGCACACCGGGGAGGACGATTACTCCGCATACCTGGACGTGGCACATTACGAAACCGATGCGGTAGCCAAACTCTAACGACATTGGAAAAACATTAAAACAGCATTTAAAATGGAAATAACGAACGAAGTGAAACAACGGATTGCGGGGGCGATAGCCTCCGACCGCGAGAATTATCCCAGCGACAACCGCCACGCAACGGCATTGGGCATAGCGGCAAGTGTGTACAACGCCATCAAGAAAGGGAACTACGAAAGGCAGGTAAGCGATGCCAACTGGGTGGGAATTGCCCGGAGACTGGGTGTGCAGTTGCGCACGGAAATGCCGTGGACAGCCGCAAAGACCCCGACCTACGTGTTCATCAGCAAGCAGCTGGAAGCGTGCCAGGACAGCGGCCTCTCCGCCATCCTGTGCGACATGCCGAACATCGGCAAGACCTTTACGGCCAAGGCATACGTGAAACAGCACAAGAACGCCGTGTACGTGGACTGCTCGCAGGTGAAGACCAAGCTGAAGCTGATACGGTACATCGCCAAGGAGTTCGGCGTGGGCAGCTACGGACGCTACTCCGACGTGTACGAAGACCTCGTGGCCTACCTGCGCACGATAGACACTCCGCTGGTGGTACTGGACGAGGCGGGAGATTTGCAATATGAAGCCTTCCTGGAGTTGAAAGCCCTGTGGAACGCCACGGAACGCTGCTGCGCCTGGTACATGATGGGCGCGGACGGCCTGAAAGAAAAAATCAACCGCGCCATCGAGGGCAAGAAGGTGGGCTATACCGAGATGCTGAGCCGCTATGGCGACACGTACAGCAAGGTGACACCCGACGACGCAAAAGAGCGCGAGAAGTTCCTGAAGGCACAGGCCGCCATCGTGGCCAAGGTGAACGCGCCGGAAGGCTCGGACATCGCGCGGATAGTGAACGCCACCGGCGGCGGCCTCCGAAGAGTATATACGGAAATAGAAAAGCTGAGGAGGGCGCAGGCATGATGACAAAGATAGAGATGGACGCGATGAATGCCGTCATCGGCATCCACCGTGAGATGAAAAGAATGAACGAGCCGGACTGGGAGCGGCGGCGGTATGAGATTGCCAGGAGTGTATTGCCTGATTTTAGGGACGGTTCAAATGTATGGTTGTCTGCTGAGGAAGCGGCGAAATGTGCAGTACATTACGCAGATGCTCTTATCGCTGAACTGAAGAAAGGAGCCGAACCATGCGACTGAAACGAGCGTACAGCCCAAAGGAGGTGCTGAACATGAAAATACCGCGCTACGAGTTCACCGGGCCGTGGCTTGCCTCCATCGGGCGGCCGGCAAGGAGCGGGGTGTGGATAGTCTGGGGTGCGAGCGGCAACGGCAAGAGTTCGTTCGTGATGCAGCTGGCCAAGTACCTCTGCTCGTTCGGCAAGGTGATATACGACAGCCTGGAGGAAAGCACCGGGCTTTCCTTCCAGATGTCACTGAAACGTCACAAGATGGAGGAAGTGCGCAAACGGCTTGTCATCCTCGACCGCGAGCCGATGGAGCAACTGGAGGAACGCCTGAAACGCAGGGGAAGCCCTGGCGTGGTAATCATAGACAGCTTCCAGTACAGCGGCCTGAGCTATCCTGAATATAAGGCTTTCAAGGAACGCCACCCCAAAAAGCTGTTCATCTTCATCAGTCATGCCGATGGCATGCACCCGGCAGGCAGGACAGCCCGGAAGGTGGAATACGATGCGGACGTGAAAATCATGGTGAGCTGTTTCAAAGCATGGTGCAAGAGCCGTTTCATGGAACACCCAGGCGATCCATACGTGATATGGGAGGAGGGTGCTTCCAAGGCCCTGACAGACGATAAAATGCAGGAAGATGGAATGGGAGAATAAATTGTATCAGTTGCTTCTTCCTAAGGACGAGGCGGCCGAAGTGGCAAGGGATTGGGCTGAACGTAACATTGAAAGCGACCTCCGGCTACGCAAGGCAAAGACCAGGGGACATATAGTGATAGAAACGCAGGACGTGATGTTTGCCAGGAATATTCAGGTATGGCATCCGTCGTGCAAGGTAAACATAAAAGATTTGTGACTATGGAACAAAAAGACGAAGAAAAGACCTGCTGCATCTGCGGCATGAGGTTTACCGGACATGGCTACAATCCATACCCGGTAAAAGAAAGCGGGGAGTGCTGCCGCCAGTGCAATTATGAGGTGGTGGTGCCCGAACGTTACAGAAGGCATCTGGAATACCAAAAATCAAAGGAGAATGAATAAGAAGGTTTACATCAGCGGTGCCATAGCGCACTATGACCTCGGCGAGCGCAAGGCTGCGTTTGCCGATGCGGAGAAAGTATTGAAACGTATGGGCTTCGACCCGGTCAACCCGTTCAAGAACGGCCTGTCGGAAGAAGCGCACTGGAGGGAGCACATGAGGGCTGACATCGCCCTGCTGCTCGGATGCGATTATATCTACATGCTGAAGGATTGGGAACTGAGCAAAGGGGCGAAACTGGAGCTTGACGTGGCCAGTTCTTGCGGCATAAAGGTATTGTTTGAAGTCACGCTAAACGTTTGAGGCATGGAAGCAGAGCGTAATTATGCGAGATTCTACGCCTTGCTGGGCAAACTGCCAGGAGCGGACAAGGAAACGCTGGTCTACCAGTTCACGCATGGGCGCACGTCGCACCTGCACCTCATGGATGAACGCGAATACCGCTCCATGTGCGACGAGATGCAGCGTGTGGCCGGATATGACGAACGGCGCGAGAGGTACCGTCGGGAAATGAGGCAAAAGCGGAGCGCGGTGCTTCACCAGATGCAGCTGCTCGGCATCGATACGGCAGACTGGAATAAGGTTGATGAGTTCTGCCAGGACAAACGGATTGCTGGAAAGGTGTTTCGGGAACTGGACGGGAACGAGTTGTACCTGCTGCTGAAGAAACTGCGTGCCATCAGGCGTAAAAGAGAAACCGATAAAAAGTGATAATATGAAACAGGAACTAAGACAGACATTGAAACTCGTGCAGCGACAGACGACGGAAGCCACCGAGGGGTACGAATGGGACGAACAGGCCGAGTTCTTCGGCGAGTTGGCCGACTGGGCATACGGAAGGCATGAGATTTTATCCGCATCGCCGGAACCGGAAATGCAGGATTACGAGGAGGACGGGCAATGAACATCAATGACCAGAACAAGCTGAAAAAGGCTGGATTCACCATTGTCCGCAAGGACGATTATCCGGAACCAAGGATAAAAATCAGCACGGGAACCAACGGAGGCTGGAAGACCTTTGAGAAATACAGGACGAAAGCCGAGCGTGACAGAGCATTTGCCGCATTGTTGGAAAGTGACAAGTTTATCAGTGATTAACCCTAAAAAAACAAAGATAATGGAACAGAACATTCAGAATGTGGACGTAAAGTCCATGACCAAGGAACAAAGGGCTGCCCTGCTGGCACAGCTGCAGCAGGAAGAGAAGGACGACCGCATTGCCCGCCGCGAAACATACGAAGCCCTGCGCGGCGAGTTCATGCACGAGGTGAAAGCCAAGGTGACCGAACTCGTGACCGACGTGAAAGGCTTCCGCGATTGGCTGGAGAAAGAAACCGAAGGGTTCACGGCCGTCATGAAGGAGTACGGGCAGGTGAAGAGTGATGACCAGCGCAGCTACACCATCACCGACGGTGATTTCCGGTTGGAGGTGAAAAGCAACAAGGTGAAAGGTTTCGACGAGCGTGCCGACATGGCTGCCGAACGCTTGATCGACTACCTGAAACGCTACATGCAAAACAGCGAGAAAGGGGCCGACGATCCGATGTACCAGATGGCGATGACGCTGCTGGAGCGCAACAAGATGGGTGATCTGGACTACAAGAGCATCTCCAAGCTCTATGAGCTGGAGGATAAGTTCGACGAGGAGTATGCCGACATCATGCGGCTGTTCAAGGAGGCCAACGTGGTGCAGCGGAACGCCACCAACTACTACTTCTCCCAGCGCAACCCTGAAAACGGCGTGTGGACGCGGATAGAGCCGAGTTTCTGCCGTCTGTAGGGAAAAACCGTTGACCTCTTAAACGGGAAGCGTCGCAAATTGCATATTTGCGGCGCTTTTGTGTATAAAATAGTCCGAAATCAACTATCTTTGTATTAAGAAATTATGTCATGGGAAAAGGCCGGGATAAAGAACTGATAAAACTACGTGACGCAGCGTTGTGCCGACGTTACTACTATTGGACAGAGGTACAGCGGTTGCGTTTCGACGATGCGCTGCGCGTATTGTCGGAGCGCGAGTTCTTCATATCAGAGGAGCGCATCATGGCCATCATCCGGCGCATGTCCCGTGAAGGGAAGGACAGGAACATCAAGCCCCTGCCCAAGGTGAAGGTGCCACGGCTGACGGCTGCCCAGCTTGAACTGTTCCCAGTCCTATGATTCCATCGCCGACTCGTCATGCAGCGTGAACGAGAAGGTGGTTTCAAAGACCTTGATATAACCAGGCAACGCATAGTCGCGGCTTTTCTCCCTGACAAGCGGCGATGCGTTCTCTGAACATTCCAGACATTGCAGCGCTTTATACAGCTTGTTCGCCATTTGCTGGCGTTCACGGGCCTTGTCGTAGGTGCCGGAGGCATAACTGGTGTCATGGTAACAGTCAATGGCAAGGCGGATGGTGATGAGCGATTCGCTGTTCTGTGCCCCGTAGCCGAGGTCTTGCCAGTTTGAATCCGTGTTCCCTATTAACACGCAGGGGAACGTGACCGGATAGTGGTCTTCTTCCGCTCCCATTTCCAGTTGGCCGTAGTCCTCGTCGATGAGTGACAGTTCCGGCATTTCACGGGCGATCTGCTCCATGATGGCAATAAAAATCTCTTCCATAATTTTATGAGTTTAAGATGTTCCTGATTTCCTTTTCGATTCTCTCATTTATTTTTGTGGTCAGCTCCTTGCTTTCGCCCAGGAACTGCCTTTGCGGGATATGTATGGCCAGCTTCTTTTTTTTGGTGAGCGCAAGCCCTTTCCAGAATGAAGCCTGCGGGTTGGCCGCTTGCTGTTTTTTACCCGCTTGCTGTTTTTTACCCGCTTTTCGGCCTTTCTTTTGCCCTGTGGCGGCTTTTCTTGCACGTCCTGAAGCCTTGTAGAACTTCGCCCAGGCAAAGCGCCTCATGCGGTCTGTCACGTTCACGGATACCATACCGCCCCAGTTGTGTATAGGGGCATATACAAGTTCGTTGGCGACGGTGACCCGGTAGTCGGATGGCATGTACTTGATGGAGCTGAAAAGGTGGTTGCGTCCGGAAAGCAGCGTGCCGTACTTGCTGGCGGCATCAGTGCCACCCGATGACAGCCTCCTTGCTTTCGGCCACGGGTGCAGTCCTCCGTTGACGAACCCTCCCTGCCGGAAGTTGTCCTGGAAATGGTCTTTGGCCATACGCCCGGCTATGACCGGCATCCTGCGCCGCATGGCCGTATCCAGTTCCTTGCGTTTACGCTCTATCAGTTTCGCGAAATCTTTTATGTCCATAATCAACAGTAATTCAAGAATAATTTGTAACTTTGCAACCGAGGCATACATTTATGCCTGTTATGCGTTATGAATATACCGGAACAAGTAAAGAACGAGGCCCGTCAGCTTATTGAGCAATACGGCGATTCCTTCGAGTACCTTGGTAACTATGAAGGAGCGGATTATTATGTGTTCAAGTTCCCGGAAGATTCATGTACGGGTTTCCCATTCGTATTCCAATATGAAAACGGCTCAGTCTTCACCATTACCGGATTTGAAGCATTGGATACTATCAACTTATTTATCAAAGATACTGACGAAGGAGATGTCGAATAGCTTGTTGTCTATTCTCATTATCCCCCTACATCTGTGTGAGCTTGAAGCCCCGTTGTCACATAAGTATTTGACATCTTTCCACTCGTCCTTTGATCCCTTCGAATTGTCTTTCTGGGGTTCTATATATTTGAGTTCTCCGTTTTTGAACCGTTGCAGAATGGTTGCATGACCACCTCCGCTTTTCCACCCGATACTCAACTCATAAACTCCTTCATCCTTGCAGACTTCATTAAAAAACTCCATATATCTTTTTGAAGTCATTTTTTTGTATCCTTTATCTGAAAGCCAGTCATTTATGCTGGTATGACTGGCTGGTGTTCCGTCAATGTTTTTCCAAACCTCGAAAGCATGTCCGTTACTCAAGTATTCGAGTTTTGAGCCGGGCGTTTTCCCCTTCGCCGTAACACCGAATCCTCTTAACCGCAGTGCATAGGCCGGTGCGCAGGTCTGGCAGTTTACGCTATATTGCTCATTGTAATTGGGATTAAGGCTGAATCTCTCCTTCGTCCTTCTGTCCATGTAAGCACCTTTGGGGTCAGGAATGAATTTTTCTGTGAATTTCGGATTGGCATTTTGCTTGTCGGCTTTATCCACATCCATCGGCTTCCCTTTTGTGATTTTGAGAGCCTTTTCAATCTCGAGATTATTCCTGGCGATGGCCATTTTTTCCTCGCCGGTAAGATTGTCCGGCATTTCTGCTATCATTTCATCAATGCGTGCCGTCAACTTATCGACAGCCTTCCTTGCTCCCTTGTGTGCTTCAGCCTGGTAGGGATGCTTGTCGGAAAAGAGTTGGGCATCCTTACCCGGATTGTTTTCAAGTCCGGGCTGTGGCTTGTCCTGTGGTGTGGCATCCGGCACCGATGTTACCGGGTCATCCGTCGAGGACAGCCCGCACTTGCAGTTCCACCTATCGCCTGGGCGGTGCTCACTCCAGAAGGAGTCATCGATCGGGCGGACTGTTCCCCAGAACCTCTTGTGGTCTGCACCCGGATGTACGGACGTGGATGGCATCCAGCGCAAGTTGGGCAGGATGTCTTTCTCGCGCTCGAACTGCCGCCAGTCGGCCGCCTGGTGGGCGCGTATAACCGCCGTGTCGTATTCCGTGCGCAACCATGTGCCCACCTGGTGGGATGCGATGGGCATAACCTCTTTCCGCCACTGTTCGAACGGTTTTAGATTGCCGTCCGAATCCAGCAGCAGACGTGCCATGTCGTTCTGCATCCGGTGTACCTTGAATGCCGAGAACACGGCATTGTTCCGAAGTATGGCATCCCTGAAATCATCGTCCGGGTCTGCGGCTTTCGATTTCCTGAACCCTTTCCGGGCCGCTTCGTTCATCTTCGCCCATATCTCGCCGAACAGGTTGACCTCAATATCCGTGGCCGGGTGGAAGTCCTTGCTGTAAATGTTGAGGAGGGCACGCCTGAGCACTTCGTAGGAAAATTCAAAGCCAGTGGAGACATCGCCGTCCTTGGCCCCGTAGAGTTCATCGACTACCAGTCTAAAGCTGCCCCGCCGTCTGACGGGGCTTTCCCGAAAAAACCGGCCAGCCAGCTTCGGAAGGATTTTTTCTGTGCGGGCGTAGGTTCCGGCTCCTCGCCGCCGTCATCCCCGTCCGTCTTCTTGTCATCGCCGTCCTGCTTGCGGATTTGCGCGGCAGCGGCCTCCTTCCTTGCCCGTTCATCCTCCTGCTCCTTCTTCATCTGCTCGTAGTTGGCAGGCTTTTCAATGCCGAACTCCTCGTACAGGTAATCGTCCGACACCGGCAGGTTGAAGCTCGTTTTCAGCTGTGTGAGAATATTAGTCTTTGAAGTGGGGTCGATGTCCTTTTTCTCCGGGAAGCAGAACTCGCCGCCGGCCGTATTGATGCCGATGCGTGCGAATATGTCGGCCATGTCATAGTTGAGTACGTCCAGGACATACCTTTTGTCTGCCTGTGCCACCTTGTCCTCCACCTTCTTGTGTACGGTTCCAAGTGCCTGCGTGCCGTTTTCCGACGACTCCGTGGTCAGCGTATTGCCGAGCACGAGCTTTGAAATCTCGTTATTGCACCGTTCGCAAAGATGCTCGTACACGTCCGCAGAGCCTGTCTTGTTCCCGGCTTCCGTCAGCTTGAACTCCGTGTCCTTGGCGTGGAAGAACTGTGCGAGGCTTCCGGCATTGGCTGCATCCTCCATCGCCCTTTGCCTGGACTCCTCGTCGTCCGAGTCGTAGATATACTCCTGTATGGGCATGCCGAACACCTCGGAGAACTGCGACCAGTCACCCGTGGTGTTCCGCTTGTAGATGACCCACGGTGCCGCCTTGGCCAGCAGCCCCAGGTCGTCAGGACTGCCGACAAACAGCAAGTCCGTATAATTGTCCCAGGGAAGTCCTGTCATGTCCGTCTGGTGCCGGAGGATCAGCTTCTTTATGGGGTCAACGTGCTTGCGCGGGATAAGGTCGTAGTCCGCCCATTCCCCTTCCTTGTAAAACTGGCAGAGCGTGAAGCCCCAGAACTTGGCGTCGATGATGTCCCCCACCAGCCTGTTGAACCACGGGGAACGTATCTGTTCGTTCACCGCTTTGTCCGGTTTCCCGTTCCTCTGGAACTCTATTTCGGAGCACAACACCGCATTCTTGCGTTTTTCCATCACGCAGGAAAGGTGCGTGTCCATGAGGATGTCCGAATACAGGTCGTACAGTTTGTAACGCCGCGAGAAATCCACATTCTCGGCGGCCCGTATGGCTGCCATGTAGTCCGCTATGTCCAGTCCGAAACGTTTGGGCTGTGTGAGCACGATGACGTTCGGCCGTTTCTGTCCGGGTGCCATGAGGTTGCCTCCCACGGTGATAATCCCCCGTTTGTTTCTGTTCTTTTTCTTGTTCATAACTTTACCAGTGGTTTACTCTTTTTGGGTTACTTTGTATGCGGAACGAAGATTTGCCGACCCGTTCCTCTTCCGGCAGTAGCGGTGCACCCTCGATGGATATTTCCTCGGCGGCCACCGCCTTCATCCATTCCACGGCCCGCTCATACCGGTCTTTCCGTATCTGGGAGAGCTTCTGCGGGTTGTGGATGCAGAAGATGTGGTAGACGGCAATGTCGATGACCATCATCAGCACGAGTTGGTTCCGGTTTGTCCCGGTGGCTGAAAAGATTTTGTCGCAGTCATACCGTTTTGACAGGTAACACCGCATTTCGGCGATGGCCCTGTCCTCGCACACCTCGACGATAGTTTCGTCCTCCCTGACAAGCGCGTCCAGAATGTCACGGTGGATGCTTGCGTCATAGTCTGTCAATTCTACAAATTGGCTCATAGTTGTAATGAAGAATTAAGAGTGAATAATGAATCTGTCACATCCTGCGTTTGTTGCGGCCACGCAGGTCTTTGCGCGTCTTGAACACCGGTGGTTCCGCCCGGCGCATCAGTTCATCGATGATGCGGTTGCCGCCCTCGACGGCATCCGGTCCGTCTGCCGGATAGCGCAGGGAGAGCGTGAACAGCTTGAACTGGTCTTCCAGCTCTTTCATGTGCGGGTTGTCCTTTTCCGCCTCGTTGAGGATGAGGTTGCCTTCCCTGTTGAGCGGTTCCAGGTTGGCCTCTATGCGCGTGGCCTTGTCGGTCTTTTTCTCCTCGTCGCCCCGGATGTGCAGCGCGATCTTGTGCTCTTTGCGGACTTTGGCCACCAGTGGCTTGAATACCTGCTGGAAGAACGGGTCTTGCAGCTTGTTGTTCTCCATGTAGCAATATACCGTGGACTTCCCGTTCACGAACTCCAGCATTTTGACATACCAGCCGATGAATTCTGCGTTCAATGCCTGGGCAAGGAAAGTCTTGATGACATAGAGCCTTCCTCCGAGCTTACCGAGCAATGAAACTGTCTTGAAGGACTTGCCTTTTTTGCCTTTACTTTCGCCCGGTGCAGGGTCGCCGTAGGCCACGAGGAACTTGAACTTCGACAAGGGAGGCACCTTGCCGTAGGTGATGGTCTCAAAGACCTCACCGACGGAGACCGGGTTGTTGAAGTATTCGCCCTGCACCGCCTTGGTGGATATTTTGGCGAGCGTGCGGTCGATGTGCTCCTCGGAGTTCTTTTCCGGCCAGGTGGAATGCCCGTTCTTGTCGCGTATGTTCACGATGTCCCAGTGGTCGGCCATCTCCCCGGCCCGCACCACGCAGCAATCCTTGGCGATGATGTTGCCGCAGAAGATGATGAGCGTCGCTTCCGAGATGGAGCGCGTCGGATATAGCGCGTTCTCCCACCAGTCCCAGCGTTTCTGTATGATGTCCGGGTTCTTGGTGTCCTCGTCCGTGTCGAAGTCGTCCACGAGCAGCACGTCCGGGCGGATGGCCTCGTTGCGCGAACCACGTGGCGACTGTCCGGCACCGAGTGCTCTGAAAGCCACGCCACCCTTTGTGATGAACTCGTCCTCCGTCCACGAGCCGGGTGTCTCCTGCTTCCCGTAGTAGGCCTCGATACGCCCGTTCGCTTCCAGGTTGGCCCGGTAGGGAGCCAGCAGGCGGACGGCGTTGTCCTTGCTGTTGGACGTCATGATGACGTTCTTTTTCCGTCCGGTCAGCGTGACGTACATGACAATGAACATGGTGACCGTCGACTTGGCAAGCTCACGGCTCCAGGAAAGCACTTCGAACCATTCGTCATGGGCGAGGATACGCTGTATGGCGCGTTTCTGGAACCCGGCGAACTCATACTTGGCGTAGTTAGGGAAAAAGAACTTTATCCATTCTACCGGGTGCCGTTCAAGGTACAGGCGGTGCTTTTCCCTGTCCTGGGCGGACATGGACTTGTCAACCGGTGTGGCCCTTGCAATGTCCTCCTTGAACTTCTCCCAATCCAGGAGTGCTATTTTGTCAGCCTGTTTCATGTGCGTCACGTTTATAGTTTGTCCTTGATGTATGCGTCCGCCAGCCTTGTCAGTTCCTTTGCCTTGTCAAGGTCAAGCGGGCGGAGCCATTCGATGAAGCCGGTGAGCACGCTGATGATGTCGGCGATGCCCGTTTCCTGCTCCATGTTCCGGATGGATGCCGACAGCTTGCCGAGTATGTCCGCTTCCTTGGAATTAGGGTAGCGCTCCCCCTCGGCGCGTGCCGAGATGGCCCTGTTGATCTCCGCCACCTGCCTGTACAGGTTGGCCACCTGCTCCTGCCTTGTAAGCGTGAGTCCGGCCTTCTGTTCTTCCCACTTCCCGGCGCGTACCCAATTCGACACCGTCACGCGCGACACCCCCACACGGTCGGCTATTTCCTGCTGCGTGAGGTTCTCGCGCAGGTATAAGGTCTTTGCCCATTCCTTTTTCTGGGCGTTGGTCAAATCTGCTGCCATATTCCTGTCTTTCAGTTATGATTCATAGTGCAAAATTGCTACAAAAAGCCCGCTTTACGAAAAGCAGTCTGCATGATGAAACCCTGTGCCGTTATCATAACGCCATAGCCCGGCATGATAAAAACGCGGTTTCCATACTCCGTTGATTTGTTGCATTTTTGCACCATGAATCGCGGGAAAACCGCAGTAATGACAATAGTACAATGAGCAAGTTTTTCAACATACAGACGGACAGCGACGGCGTGGGCACCATCTTCCTCTATGGTGACATCGGCGACTATTATGACGTGCAGAGCGGGCGTGTCGCCAAGGAACTGATGGAGGCGGAAAAGGTGAACAGGCGCGTCAATGTGCGTATCAACAGCAACGGAGGCGAGGTGTACTGCGGCATCGCCATCTACAACGCCCTGAAGAACAGCAAGGCGGACGTGCATATCTATGTGGACGGCATCGCGGCCAGCATGGCCAGCGTGATAGCCCTGTGCGGGAAGCCCGTCGAGATGAGCAAATACGCAAGACTGATGCTGCACAGCGTCAGCGGCGGTTGTTACGGCAACAAGAAGGACATGCAGAAGTGCATCGAGGAGATAGAGAGCCTGGAGGACAGTCTTGGCGACATCTACGCGGCACGCCTGGGCATGACCAAGGAGGAAGTGAAAGCGGCCTATTTTGACGGTGAAGACCACTGGCTCACCGCGGACGAGGCCCTGCGCCTCGGTTTTATTGACGGCATCTATGATGCGGAGCCTGTGCCGGAGGACAGTACCCCGGAACAGATCTACACTTTATTCAATAACCGGCTCGTTGAGCCACAAAACAAGGACAAAATGAATCTTGAGGAAATTAGGAAGCATCCCTCGTTCAAGGACTGCAAGAGCGAGGATGAGGTGATTGCCAAGGCCCAGGCCTATGCGCAGGAAGCGGGCCGTGCCGGCAGTCTGGCAGAAGAGAACGCCTCCCTGAAGGCGCGAGTGAAGGAGTTCGAGGACAAGGCTGCCGCTGACGAGGAGGCTGCACGGAAAGCCCTGCTTGACGCGGCCGAGGCCGACGGGCGTATCAATGCCGAGACACGTCCCATGTACGAGAACATCCTGAAATCAAGCCCCGAAGAAGGCAAGAAGGTGTTGGCTTCACTGGCCCCGAAGCGCAAGGTCATGGAGGACATCAAGGTGGAACCGGGCGGAGAGAGCCCCTGGAACAAGCGTATGCGAGAAATCAAGGACAAACTTAACAAGTAAAAGACATGGCAATAGTAGTAAAGAACACCAATTACAACGGCGAGGTACTGGAACAACTTTTGACGCTCGCCGCCACCGGCAACGAGATTGTCGAGAAAGGGCTGATCATGGTCATTCCCGGCGTGGAGAAGAAAATCAGCCTGCCCCGTCTGCGAAGCGGCAAGATGCTGCAGAAACGCAAGGAGAACCCGGGCGTGGAGGATTCGAAAGGCAACTTCAACTATGACGAGAAAAGCCTTGACCCGAAAGACTTCATGGCCTTTACCGTATTCAACCCACGTGCTTTCGAGCAGATCTGGCGCCCCTGGCAGCCGAAGGGCAACCTCGTATTTGCCGAACTACCTCCCGAAGCCCAGAACGCCCTTCTGGCTGAGCTTGCCAAGCAGGTGCAGTTCGAGTTAGGTGACCATTACATCAATGGGGTGTACGGCGATGACGATGACCATCTGTTCAACGGTATCCTCACCCAGATGGCCAAGGACACGGAGCTTATCATCGTGGACAGCGAGGAGGAAACCATGCTGGGCAAACTGAAGGCTGTGCGCAGTGCCATACCCAAGGCCATCCGCAACAACCCGAACCTGCGCATCATCATGAGCATCGACGACTTCGACAAGTACGATGACGAACTGACCGAGCGCGAGGCCAAGAACGCCAACGAGACCGATGTGAACGCGCGCCGTTACAAGGGCATAACCATAGAGACGCTGGCTGCATGGCCGGACGGGCTGATTGTGGCCACCCTGTGCTCGATGGGTGCCGACGGCAATCTGTTCGCCGCTGTCAACCTGCAGGATGACGAGAATGTCATCCAGATAGACAAGATTTCCAATGCCAGCGAACTGTACTTCTTCAAGATGCTGATGAAGGTGGACACCAACATCGCTTTCGGCGAGGAAACGGTAGTGCTGGACAGCCGTGACACTCCCGTCTTCAAGCCGGCGGCCAAGACGATTTCGGCCGACCCGAATACGGTGACCATTCCGGCAGAGGGTGGCAGCAAGGAAGTGACCATAACGGCCAGCGGTGAATATACCGTGGGAGCGACCCCGTCCGGATTTGATGTTGAAGAAACGGAAACTGGCGTGACCATCTCGGCAGAAGCCAATGACACTGGAAGCGAAAAAAGCGGTACCCTGACCATTACGTTAAATTCTGACAGCGGCAAGACGGCCAAAGTGACCATCACGCAAGCCAAACAGGGGGAATAACGCATGGCACAGTTGAAACGTTTGGTATTGCACTGTACGGCCACCCCTGAAGGCCGCGAAGTGAGCGCGGCGGACATCCGCCACTGGCACACCGACCCGGTGAGCAAGGGCGGTCGCGGATGGAAGCAGGTCGGCTATACCGACATGATACACCTGGACGGAAAGGTGGAACGCCTGGTGGACAACAACGAGGACGCACAGGTGGATCCCTGGGAGATTACCAACGGGGCAAAAGGGTACAACTCCACATCCCGGCACGTTGTGTACGTCGGCGGCGTTGCCGCTGACGGCAAGACCCCCAAGGACACCCGTACCCCGGCGCAGAAGAAGGCTATGGAAGCCTACGTGAAAGACTTCCACCGACGTTTCCCCTCCATCCCGGTTGTCGGGCATAACCAACTGGCCGCGAAAGCCTGTCCTTCGTTTGACGTACAGGCATGGCTGAAAGAAATAGGAATAAACCAATAAACGAACAACAAAATGAAAAAACTGATTTTATTTTTCGCACTGATGCTTGGATTCGTGTCAGTTGCGTTTGCCCAAACGGGCGATGTTTCCACAAGTACGGACTATGACAGTATGATTGCCACCTTTGCCGGGTTTGCCGGTTGCGTAGTGTTACTGACAGAAGGCATCAAGACCCTGTTCCCGAAAATGGAAGGACTGGTGACGCAGATAGTAAGCTGGACGGTCGGCCTGGCAGCAGCCATGCTGTTGTGGTGGCTGGATGCGGGATTCGTGGCCGATGTGGAGTGGTATATTGCCCTGCTTTATGGTTTCGGAGCCTCGCTTGTGGCAAACGGCATCGCTGATACAGGACTGGTGCAATGGCTTATAGGTCTGATAACCAAGAGAACCGAGTCAAAATCATAAGCAAGGCACCAAACAAGTAATCTCATGGAACTCAGTGAAATTCTCAATTTCGTACTGGGTGGCTCACTTCTGGCGACCGTTGTAGGCATTGTGACGCTCCGCGCGACGGTGCGCAAGGCCAACGCGGAAGCCGAGAAGGCGAAGGCGGATGCCGAGACCGTGCGGATTGACAACGCTGAGCACGCCACCCGGATACTTGTGGACAACATAGTCGAACCGTTAAAAGACGAACTCAATGCGACGAGGAAAGACCTTCAGGCGACGAAACGCGAGATGGCACGCCTTCGCAAGGCTATTGACACTGCCAATTCTTGCAAGCATCATGACGATTGCCCTGTGCTTCGCGGGGTGCGCGAGCACCCGAAAGACAGCGCGGGAAACGGCACGGACGGAAACGGCGACGGGTCGGGCGGACAGCATGAGGAGCGAAGTCCGCCTGATACGGACGGAAACGGTACCGAAGTCGGAGGTGAGTCTGAGGATACCGGCTGACAGCCTTCTGAGGCTTCCTCCGCTGGCCTCATACAGCGGGAAGAGCGGACAGGCCAGCGTTTCGGTGAGCCGCGACAGGGACGTGATCACCGTGTACGCGAGCTGCGACAGCCTGCAGCTCCTGGTGGAATACTACGAGCGGACATCCTCCGTGTGGAAGGAACGCTACGAGGAGATGATCGGGCTGTACGAAGAGGAAATAAAACAGCGTTCGAACCCCGTTAAAACATTCCTCTACGGTTTCGGGGCCGGAATACTGCTGAGTGTGCTAACAACAATAATCATCATTCTAAAACGAAAGAACAATGGCAACTAAGAAATTCATATACGGCATAGCCGTGGTAAAGTTCAACAGCAAGGAAATCGGCTACATCGAGAAAGGCAGCTGGGACTGGGGCGGCACTAAGCCGGAGAGTACGGACGTGGAAGCCGAGCAGGTACCTGACGCTCCGGTGCTGACACTGGCCAACAAGAACGCGACCATCGCGCCGACGTTCAACCTCATCCAGCTGGACTATGAGAACATCCAGGCCGTGCTTGGTGGCACGCTGGTGGGCAGCACGGGCAGCTACACCGGCTGGAAGGCCCCGACCGACCTCGTGGAGCTGCGCGGCCCGTGGGAGATCCAGTTCGTGAGCGGCCAGACGATGAAGATACCCAACGGCACCATCATGGCCAACCTGGGCGGCAAGCTGACGCTGACGGAGGTATCCAAGCTGGAATGCCAGCTGAAGGTGAACAAGCCCGAAGAGCCGGACACCGCTCCCTACGAAATCAACGACACGCCGTCAGAGTAATAACGTATGGACAAGTCAACGGAACGTCTGGTGCAAGCCGAGGGGACGGCCGCCCTGCTGGACAGGGGCGTGTCCGTCCCCTTGAAGGAACTGCGCATCCCGCTGGTGAAGAAACCCCTGAAGCTGCGCGTGGTGATGCGCCGCCCCCGTCTGGGCGGCCTGATGCGCCTGGCGAGAGTCTACCTTTCGCTGGGCGTGACGGTAGCCGAGATGAAGAAGTTCACCAAGGACGAGGAGATGGCCTTCATCGCCGCACACGGCAAGGCCGTGAGCCGGATGGTCGCCTACACCCTGTGCCGCGGCTGGTGGAGCCGCCACCTGCTGGTAGGGCTGACCGCCTGGTGGGTGCGCCACTTCATGGAGCCGGCCTACATGGACGCGGCGATGCGCAACTTCGTGTTCCTTTTAGGCACCGACCCTTTTACGAATATTATCAGATCAGCCGAGAAGATGAACCCGATGAATCTGAGGCTGAAACTGAGCCAAAGAAAGAAGGGGAGTTAAAGACGGTCTACGAGCCTTCCCATAGCCCCTTCGGCTTTGTCTGGCAGATAGCGGACGCCACGGGATGGAGCGTGGGCTACATCCTGGAGGGCGTGAACTACCAGACCCTTATCATGATGCTTGCCGACGCCCCGCGCTATGTCCGCAAGAAAAAAGAGGAGAAAAGCGCGGAGGACGAGGCGAACGAAATAGTAGGATTTTTCCAGAGCAACCTGAAGAAATGACATGGCAACAAAACCGGTAGAAATAGAGATACTGATGCGCGACCGCCTGTCGGGCGGCCTCGACAAGGCAGGACGCAAGGTGGACGAGCTGAAGACGAAGACCACCGGCGCGTCGGCGGAGATGGCACGCCTGGACAGGCAGGCCGAGTCCGTCCGCAGCACCGTGTCGAAGATAGCCGGGGCGTTCGCCGTGAAGGAGCTGGTCAGCAACATCGTCAAGGTGCGCGGTGAGTTCCAGCAGCTGGAGGCGAGCTTCAACACCATGCTCGGCAGCGAGGAGAAGGCCGACGCCCTGATGCAGCAGCTCATCCGCACGGCCGCCACGACCCCGTTCGACCTCCAGGGCATCGCCAACGGCGCACGCCAGCTGCTTGCCTACGGCGAGAACGTGGAGAACGTCAACGACGACCTCATCCGCCTGGGCAACATCGCGGCCGGGCTGAACCAGCCCCTCAGCGACCTGGTGTACCTGTACGGCACTACCATGACGCAGGGCAGGCTGTACACCCAGGACTACAACCAGTTCGTGGGCCGCGGCATCCCACTCGGACGGGAACTGGCGGACATCCTCGGCGTGGCCGAGGGCAAGGTGCGCGAGATGGTGGAGGCCGGCAAGGTCGGCTTCCCCGAAGTGCAGCGCGCGCTCCAGAACCTCACGAACGAGGGTGGGATGTTCTATAACCTCATGGAGGAACAGAGCAAGACCATCACCGGGCGCATCAGCAACATCGAGGACAGCGTCAGCATGATGATGAACGAGATCGGGCGGCAGTCCGAAGGCATCATCGGGAACTCGCTGGACGCGGTCGCCTACTTAGTCGACCATTACGAGCAGGTGGGCCGCGTGCTGCTCGGCCTTGTGGGCACATACGGCGCGTACAAGACCGCCGTCATGGCCGTCACCGCCATGCAGGCCCTACAGACCGCCGGCGTGGGCGCGCTGACCGCGGCCGAGACCCTGCACTACGGCTGGCTGGTCATCGTGGAGAAGGCGCAGAAGCTGCTCAACGCCACGATGCTCGCCAACCCCTACGTGCTGGTGGCCACGCTGATTGCCGGCGTGGTGGCCGCGATGGTGTCGATGAAGACCGAGACCGAACGGCTGAAGGAAGCCGAGGAGGACTACCAGGCCGCCAAGCAGAAGACCATCGAGGCCGAGGAGGAACACCGGCGCAGGCTGGAGGAACTCTGCGGCGTGGCCGGCGACGAGAGCTTGGCCACCGACACCCGGCGCGAGGCCCTGAACAGGCTCGAGCAGAAATACCCGGACATCTTCGCCAAGTACGACACCGAATACGAGAAGCTGAAGAACATCAAGCGCATCAAGGAGGAAATCGCCGAACTGGAAGCCGGACAGTCCGTCACGCGGCCGCAGAACGAGCTGGCCGGCGTGAACGAGCGCATATCGGAACTGGAGCGTAAAAAGGCCACGGAACGCTGGGTGGAAGCCAACGCTTCCGGCACGTCAATGAAGAAAGTGAGCGGGCTTACCACCCAGGAGGAAAGCGAGCTCCGGAACCTGCTGGCCAAGCGCAAGAGCCTGTCCGAGCAGGTGCGCAAGGAGCTGGCCAACGCCTACTTCGAGAACCTGACGGGCATCAGCAACGACACGCTGGAGGAGCAGATCCGGCAGCGACAGAACCTGCTGGCCCGTATGACGACCGAGCAGAAGAAGTACGGAACCATCACCTACGGGGCGGAATCGCTGAGGGGAACCTACAACCGTGACGAGCTCCAGTACCAGCTCAACAAGCTGAACGCCGAGAAGAACCGCCGGAGTTTGAAGCGCGACTCCAGCGCGGACTGGGGCGCACAGGCGCGCAAAGAATACGAGCAGGCGTTGAAAGCCTACAACGACTTCCTGGCCGATACCTCCAACAGCCTGACACAGGAGGAGTACGAGAAGAAGGCCAAGGAACTGAAGGACGCCCTCAGCCTGGCCAAGAAGGAATACGACCGGTACAAGCCAGACGAGAACAAGGATGCCGAGAGCGAGCGCAAGGCCGCCGACAAGGCCGAGCGGGAAGCCGAAAGGCGCAGGCAGGCGCAGCAGAAGCTCAATGACGACCTGACCGCCCTGCAACAGCAGAACCAGCAGGACGAACTCGGCCTGATGGAGGAAGGCACGGAGAAGAAGCTGGCGCAGATAGACGCCGACTACGACAAGCGGAAGGCCGAAATCGAGAAAAAGGCCCGCGAGCTGGCCGACACCAACCGGAAAGCGGGTGTCACCGGCACCAACGCTTCCGGACTGACGAAGGAGCAGCAGGCGGAAATTGACCGTGCAAACGAGCTGAACACCGAGAACCGCCGGAAGCAGACCGTGGAAACGTATGAGGCCGAAGCACAGTCCATGCGCGAGTACCTGAAACAGTACGGCACCTACCAGCAGCAGAAGCTCGCCATCGCCGAGGAGTATGCCGAAAGGATACGCAAGGCGCAGGACGAGGGGGAACGCCGGACATTGAAGCGGCAGCGCGACCGGGAAACCGCGCAGCTGGATGCCTCCTACCTGCGGCAGTCGATAGACTGGACGACCGTGTTCGGGGAGTTCGGCGGCATGTTCTCGGACATCGTGAAGCCCGTCCTTGAACAGGCGAAAGAGTACCTGCGCAGTGACGAGTTCAAGCGGCTCGACCCCTCCAGCCAGAACGACCTGGTGGACGCCGTCCGGCAGATGGAGCAGTCCTCGGGCGGTTCCGACAAGGCCAGTTTCAGGCGGCTCGGTACCGAAATCGACAGCCTCCGGCAGTCCATGCTGGAGCTGAACGAGGCGAAGCAGGTGGAGGCCGAAGCCCTCGAAAGGCTCAAGGAAGCGCAGGAGGATTACGAGCAAGCCCTGCGTGAGGGTTCGGATGCCGAAATTGAGGCAGCCCGGACGGCGAGGGACACAGCCCAGGAGAATGCCGACTCCGCTTCGGAATCCGTCCGGACACAGGAGGCCGTTGTAAACGGTAACCAAAAGGCCGTCACCGATACGGCATCCACACTTCGTGCCAACATGGAGAACGTGACGCAGGGCCTTCAGAAGCTCGCCTCTTCCGGCATCCGGAACGCCTACGACGGCCTGATACAGCTCGGCAAGGGCACCGGCGGCGCGATGGGAAAGATTGCCGAGAGCCTGGAGAAGGTTCCCATCGTGGGATGGATCATCTCCATCATCGACGTGTTCAAGGACGGGCTGAGCAATTTCATCGGCCCGCTGCTTGACAGCGTGTTCAATGCGGTCAGCGGCATCATCGGCGACGTGCTTTCCGGCGACGTGTTCGTCACGCTGTTCAAGTCCGTCCGTTCCGGTATCGGCAACATCCTTGACGCCATCTCGTTCGGCGGGTTCGGCAAGCTGGTGGACAAGATAAACGGGAGCAATGCGGAAGAGGTGCAGGCCTCCATCGACCGGCTGACCGACCGCAACGAGTCCCTGCAGCAGAGCATCGAAGACCTGACCGACACCATCAAGGGCGGCGAGGGCCGGAAGAGCGTGGCCGCCTACCAGCAGGCCTACGACTACCAGAGCGAGCAGAACGCGAACTATCTCGCCATCGCGCAGGCGCAGGCCGGGTACCACGGCTCGCACCATTCCTGGAACTACTACTGGGGCGGCTTCTCGCGTGAACAGATAGACAAGCTGAGCCAGCAGATAGGACGGCAGTGGGACGGCAGCCTGTGGAGCCTGTCCCCCGAAGAAATGAAAACCCTCCGCTCCAACGTGGACATGTGGAAGCATATACAGGACACGGGAAAGGGCGGTTACGGCGGGCGGCTGACGGAAAAGCTGGACGACTACATCGACCAGGCCGGCAAACTGGAGGAGCTGGAAGAGCAGTTGAACGAGAGTCTGACCCAGATTTCTTTCGACTCGCTCTACGACTCGTTCATCGACACGCTGATGGACATGGACGCAAGCGCGGAGGAGATAGCCGGAAACGTAAGCGAATACTTCATGCGGGCCATCCTGAGCAACCAGATAGGCGAGCAGTACAAGGAACGGCTGCAAAGGTGGTATGACGACTTCGCCGAACGGATGAAGGACAACGATCTGAGCGCGGAGGACATCGCCGCCCTCACGAACGGCTACGAGGCCATCGTGGAGGATGCCGTGGCCCTGCGCGACAAGCTGGCCGAGGCCACCGGGTATGGCGGGGAGGAAGGCGGCACGACACAGACGGGCAAGGCCGGCAGCTTCAGCGCCATGAGCCAGGAGCAGGGTACCAAGCTCGAGGGGCTTTTCACCTCCGGGCAGATGCACTGGGCCAGCATCGACGAGCAGATGCAGGACGTGAGCGAGCAGATGGGCACGGCGGTAGACCACCTCCGGCGCATCGAGGAAAACACCGGAAACAGTGCCAGGCATCTGGACGAGATAAAGAACGACATCAAGAAAATCATACGTGACGGACTTAAAATGAAGTGAACTATGGCAATGGACGCGATACTCGGAGGCAAGGTGCTGGTGAACGGCACCGACATCTGGAAGGAATACGGTGCTTTCCTGGTGGAGAAGAAACGCGGTGACCGGAACAACCTGAAAGCGATAATGGCCCCGTCCAAGACCAAGAGCCATGTGGCGGTGGACATCAGGGAAGAGGACGGCGAGAAATACTCGTCCGTGCTGGACGTGAGGAACCAGGCGCGGGACGTGAAGCTCATGTTCGCCCTGTACGCAGACACGCGCGAGGCATGGCTGTCGCAGTACCGGTCGTTCATCGCCTTCCTGAAACAGGGGGACGACGGGTGGCTGGACATCCGCTTCCCCGACCTTGACATGACGCTGCACGTGTTCTACAAGGACGGCAGCGACTACGAACCCCTGACCTACCTCTGGCAGGCGGGCAAGCAGGCCAGCCGGTTCACGGTGATTTTCCGCGAACCGAAACCCACTATTTGAAAGGCAATCTAACGGCATTATAACGATATGGTAACGATATACGGCAGCGACGGAACAGTGAAGATACAGGCACCCTGCGACGACAACTCGACGCAGGAGCACGAGCTGCAGGGCGACAACGTGCTCACCCTGTCGTTCACTCTGTACGAGCACGTGGCGCTGGAGGTGAACGACTACGCCGAGTTCCGGGGACAGAAATACTGGCTCATGGAGCGTTACCGCCCGGAACAGAAGAGCACCGTGGAGTGGCGGTACGACATGAAGCTGTACGGGATAGAAAGCCTGATCAAGCGTTTCCTCGTGCTGAACGACACGGACGGCGACGACGAGCCCGTGTTCACGCTGACCGCCCCTCCGAGGGAGCATGTGGCCCTCATCGTGAAAAGCATCAACAACGGCATGAACCGCATCACCGACTGGAAGGTCGGCACGGTGGAAGGCACGGACAACATCGTCATCGACTACGAAGGCAAATACTGCGACGAGGCCCTCCGGGAAGTGGCCGAGAAAGCCGGGAACCGCGCCGAGTGGTGGGTGGAAGGCCAGACGGTGAACGTGTGCCGCTGCGAGACGGGCGAGGAAGTGACGCTGGGGTATAACAAGGGCCTGACGGGCATAAGCTGCGACATGGCCGACAACGCCAAGTTTTACACCCGGCTCTACCCGGTGGGCAGCAGCCGGAACATTGACCCGGATAAATACGGGCACAGCCGGCTCCAGCTTCCCGGCGGCGTGAAGCATGTGGACGTGAACGTGGAGAAGTACGGCGTATGGCACCATTACGAGGCGGACGCCTTTTCGGACATCTATCCCAAGCGTATCGGCACGGTGAGTTCGGTGCGCAGCGAGGAAGTGACCGACGAGGAAGGCAACCCCTTCAAGATATTCTATTTCAAGGACAACAGCCTGGGATTCGACCCGAACAGTTATGAGATAGCCGAAAAGGTGAAGCGCATCTCCTTCCAGGAAGGGAGCGAACTGGCCGGACTGGGCGACGAGGAGGACGGCACCTACTTTTTCGAGGCCAACTACGACAGCGACACCCACGAGTTCGAGCTGATCACGATATGGCCGTATGACGACGGCACCCAGCTTCCCAACGACACCCTTTGCCCGAAGGCGGGCGACAAGTACATCCTTTGGAACATCCGGATGCCGGACGAATACTACCCGCTGGCCGAGCAGGAGTTCCGGGAGGCGGTAGACCGCTACAACGAGGAAAACGCCGTGGACGCGGGCCGCTACAAGGGGCCGACCGACCACGTATATATAGAGGAAAACGGCATCGACCTGTATGTGGGCCGTCGGGTAAGGCTGGAGAGCCGGCAATACTTTCCGGAAACGGGATACAGGAGCAGTCGCGTCACCAAGATAACCCGGCAGGTGAACCTGCCCTCGCAGATGGACGTGGAGATAAGCGACGCGGTGAGCACCGGCGCGATGGAGGCTATAGGCGACAGCATCGCCGACGCGAAGAACTACGTGAAGACCGCCACGGCAGGGAACTTCCCCGACCTGATACGGAGCTGGGACAACACCTATCCGACTGACAACAACGTGTTCTCGGCACGCAGGACACTGAAGGAAGCCCTGAGCAGGCTGCGCGAGGACACGGCACAGGAGAAGCTCCATTTCCTGAAAGGCGCGGACTTCGGCCGGTACAAGGCCGGGGAGAGCGGCGCGGGAGTGGACGGGGACGGCAATGCCGAGTGGCTGACCGCCGTCATCCGGGAACTGCTGCGCTCGGTGCGTTTCGTGGACGGCATGACCGGCGAGGGCTGGCAGTTGTGGATGGACGCGCTGACGGGGCTGAGCAACCTGACCATTGACAAGGTGACCATCCGGCAGACACTGGTTGCCCTGGAACTGCTCATCCAGAAAGTGCGCAGCATCGGCGGCCAGTTCGTCGTCAGCGCGGCCAGCGGCAAGATAAAGACCGTCACGAAGGACGGCGACAACTACAGGATCACCTTCGAGCAGGAAAACGAATTCGTGGCGCACGATCTGATGCGCTGCGCGGAGTTCACCGGCGCATCCCTGCGCGGATATTGGGTGGAAGTGTCCGCCTCGGACGGGGAAGGCGTCACCGTGCCCGTGAGCGAGTTCGGCGGCGTGGAGCCCAAGGAGGGCGACGAGTGCGTGCTGATGGGTAACACCCAGAACCGGCTGCGCCAGAACCTCATCTCCATCGCGGCGACCGAGGACGGGCAGCCGAGGGTGGACGTGCTGGACGGCGTGAGCGGCAAGAACTTCGACGGCTGCCTGCGGGTGCGCCTGGGCAACCTGGACGGCATCAGCGACAGCCGGTTCCCTGCGGACAACCAGCCCCACGGCAACGGCCTGTACGGCGACAACGTGTACCTGATGGGCACGTTCGTATTGACCACGGGCGAGGACATCCTGACGCGTTTCGAGATTACGGAGGGCAAGATTGAGGCCGCCGTGGAGGGGCTTCGCAAGGACTTCACGGAGGACAGGAGCTATCTGGACAACGCCTCGTTCGGCGACGGCATGAACAAGTGGGACACCGAAAACGAGGCCACCTTCTTCCTTTTGGGCAACAAATGGATATGGGCGAACGGTGCACCGCTGTCCGACAAGACGAACTATGCCTGCGTGAAGACCGACGACGGGCGCACCACCGTATATATACGCAACAAATACATCCTGCAGAAAAGCGGAAACTTCCGCTTCATCCCCGACTACACCGACGTGAACGACGAGGGGCAGAAGAAGCCGGAGGCCGTGTACCTGAGCTTCTTCTACCGTGTGGCCAAGGCCGGGCGGCTGACCATCCAGTTCGAGGGCCTGGACAAGACCGGGTTCGAGAACTTCAACGAGTTCAGCTACGACGGCGAGCTGGGCGTGACGGACGGCTACCAGGTGTTCAACCACTCCGGGCTGTGGAACGGCACAGGCGACTTCAAGCTGGCGTTCACGGGCGAGATATACCTGTACATGCTGGTGCTGAGCACGGACAGGGCCGAAGCCCTGGCCTACAAGTACAAGACCCTGTTCGAGCAGTCCGAGAAGCTGGTGAAGATAGCCGCGGCGAACTTCGACAAGGACGGGAACGTCATCGAGTCGTCAAGCATCATCACCACGGCGAAGTACAACGAGATGATGTCGCAGTATTTCGACGAAGACGGGCAACTAAAGAACAAGGCTGGCCTGGTAACAACTGCGATGGCCAACAAATTGTACGCTTTTGATGCCGACGGAAAGATTGTGTCCATGATAGACCAGACCGCTTCCGACATCAGAATATCAGCGGCTAACATATCGTTGGAGGGGCTTGTGACGGCGAACGACAATTTTAAGATACTTGAGGACGGCAGCATAGAAACCAACAACGCGAAACTGAGAGGCTACATGTATTCCGTGTTCAAGCCGATAAGAAGCAGCGACGCGACAGAATTGGGGTATAATGAGACGACATACAATGTGGAATACCGGTTGAATACTAATATATTTGTCGACGCCACCTTTAACGGAGTCGTGCTGCCCGTATCGGTAGACTACGAAGGGGCGAGGGTGATCATAATGGATTCCCATTTTGTCAAGACGCGCACGATAACCCCGCCCACCACGATAAGGACGGAAGACGGCAGCCCGATATTCAGCGGGCTGTTCTATCAAAGCCGTGACGCGACTGAACATTATGACCAATTCGATGCGGAAATCATGGAAATTGACAGCGGGACGATAGAGCTGGTGCTCCAGAACTGTCCCGAATATGACGAGGAAACCGGAGAGGTTGTCTCATACAACCTGCGGTGGATACTCATAAACAACAGTTGCCAGCATCTGAGCTGGACAAGGAGAGGCGAGACTTACGAATACCGATATAATGCATGGTAATATGGCAAAATTGAATTTCAAGGAGTTTACGGTGCCGGCCGGCATAAGCGGGCGGAGCAGCCGTACAGGCGATGCGAGGGAAAGCCTTGCAGACCTGATTTATCTGAACGTGAACGGCATCCGCGCCCATGCGCTGGCGATGAAGATATACAGGAGCGCTGGCGCGGAGGAATACGACCGTTCCGAAGTGTCACTGATAACAAGAATCGCAAACGAGTATTGCACGCCGGCCTTCATCGACGGGCTGCGCGCACAACTGGAGAAAGGAGTCGGCCATGAAAGCGATATATAACAAGGTAATACCCTTTAAGGGCTACAAATGCGTGAACCTTTCGGCGTGCTGTTCGTGCGCGAGGGTTGCACGATGAGAGCGGAGGACTACAACCACGAGGCCATCCACACGGCGCAGATGAAGGAGCTGCTTTATGTGCCGTTCTATCTGCTGTACGTGCTGGAATGGCTGTGGCATTTAGTGCGGCTGCGTGATACGAAGGCGGCCTACCGGTCAACCAGCTTCGAACGGGAGGCCTACGCCCACCAGTCCAATGCGGATTATCTGAAGACAAGAAAGAAGTTCAACCAGTATAAAATGCAATGATATGGCAATCTCACAGGAAGACATACAACAGGTGCTCAACGCCATCAAGGCGGAGAGCCAGGGCGTGCAGGAACTGGAAACGGTATCCTCGCTGAACGGGGTGAATTCCCTGCCGGGCGTGAAAGGGAACGAACTGGTAAACGTACCGATGACGCTGCTACAGAAACCCGCCACGGATGCGGCCGCTGCGGCCAATTCCGCCGCGCAGGCCGCCAATACGGCCGCCCAGACAGCCAATGCAGCGGCCAGTACGGCCACGGAAGCCAAGAACGCGGCCAATTCCGCAGCCGCCACCGCCAACGAGGCAGCCGGCAAGGCCCAGCAGGCCGCCACCCAATATGAATCGACGGCCAAGGCTGCCCTGAAGGGGGCGACCGCCCGGTTCAGCCGCATCGTGGAAAGCGGGGCGGTTGATACCGTATCCAGCGCAAACGTGACGGAGGTCGTCTATATAAAAAGCCTGAAGGTGTTTGCTGGCGTATATACGGACGGCAAATACTGCAACAATTGGGCAGGAGGCAACAACGGCCTGCCGGGAGCGGACATGTATCTTGACGATACGCGGTCTGCCATCCTGAAGGACAAGGTCTATATCTGTGGCGACACGCTGTATGCGTGGAGTGACGAGGATGGCGACCTGGTGAAGGCGGGCGGCGGAGGAAGCGGCAACGGCTTTTATAATGTGACGCAGCTCCATCCGCTTGGCTCCGGCTACTACACGAAGGAAACCGCCGTGGCCGCGTTGGCAGATGCCGACATCGCCGACGAGGACAAGCCCGGCATAGTGATCACTTTCGAGGCATCCGCCGGCAAGTGGCTCGACTACCGTTTCGAGGGTACGGACATCTCGTCCTTCCTGACGGCTTCGGCATGGAACCGTTACGGAGGCGGCGACGCGATCAAGAAAATCAAGGTGACGAAAGGCACGTCCGCCGAAGAACTCAGTCCCGACGGACAGGGGACGGTGAACCTGGATATCCCGGTGGTGGAGGTCGACCAGTCAGTGAACGAGAACTCGACGAACCCGGTCAGCGGCAAGGGCGTGGCGGCCAAGATAAACGAAAAGGCATCCACCTACGGCACCGCCCTGCAGCTCAATGAAATCGGCGAGGGCACGGACAAGGCCTATTCTCTCTCCCTGCTGAACGAGGCCGGGGAGGTCATCAGCACGAGCGACATGTTCACCGGCGGCGGTGGCGGCACGGTGGCCACGACAAAGGTCGTGCTGACGCGCGTCACCCCGAACAAGACCGTCAAGGCCGGCGACGAGGTGAAACTGACCTACACCTACGACCAGACGGACACCACGACGGGCGAGAGCACAGGCAACCCTGGCCGTGTGACCGTGACCGTCACTCAGGGTGCGAACACCAGCACGCTGACGCAGACCATAGCCGCAGGCAGCACGAACACGGTGGACGTGACGAAGTATATGGGCGTGGGCACCAATACCGTGAGGGTGCGTGTGGAGGTCGGCGAAGGCGCGGAGATGCAGGTGGCCCAGGTGACGTGGAGCATCAACGTGGTGCAGCTCACGCTGAGCAGCTCTTTCAACATCGCCACGGCCATAACACGCGGCCAGACCCTCAGCATACCCTACGCCCTGAGCGGTGCCGGCACGAAGACCCTGCGCTGCTATGTGGACGGCACGGACACCGAGGACAGAAGCATCACCAGCTCGACGGCCAACGGGTCTTTCAGCATAGCGACGACCAACCTGGCGCATGGCACCCACACGGTGCAGCTCGTGGTGGAGCTGGAACTGTCGGACGGCAGCACCATCAAGTCGAACAGCATCCTCTTCGCCGTGGGCGTCAGGGAAGCCGGGAACAACACCCCGGTGGTGTCCGCAAGGTTCGACTATGCGGACGGCACCGTCATAGAAAAAGGTGTCACCCCCTACATCCCGACAAGGCAGTACGACAGCTACACGCTGCAATATGCTGCATACAACCCCAAGGAAACCCCGACACGAGCGGACGTATATGTAGGGAGCACGCTGGCATCTTCCGCCTCCGTGCCGTTCACGGCGCAGAGCCTGACGCTGCGCGCCTCGAACTACGGCGAGGAGCAGTGCCGGATTGTGGTGGGTGACACGACATACAACTTCCGGCTTATCGCGGAGAAGAGCGACCTGAACCTCAGCGAGCCGACGGACGGCTTGACGCTGAAACTTTCGGCGCAGGGCCGCAGCAACAGTGACGTGAACCGCGAGGAATGGACTTATAATGGCATCCGGACAGTGTTCGAAGGCTTCAAGTGGGGCGGCGACGGCTGGACTGGCACCGCCCTGCGCCTGACGGACACGGCGCGGGCCACCGTGCAGCACCGCCCCCTGGAACAGCCGGAGCAAAATGTCACCAACGCGATGGCTTTCATTGTGAAGTACAAAGTAAGCGAGGTCGTTGATGAGGACGCGGAGGTCATCCGTTGTGTGGACGCCGACGGCACCGGCTTCGTGATCACCACGCAGGAAGCGCGCATGGTGACGAGGGGCAAGAGCGAGCTGTCAATGAAGATGGCGGCCGGGGAAGTGTACGAGGTGGCCTTCGTGAGCTTCCCCAAGAGCACGGACGGCTCGTCCGACTACGAGAAGCTGAACACGGAGATGGTGTACCTGTACATCAACGGCATCATGTCCGGAAGCGTGCAGAGGGCGACGAGCGACAGCGTGTACCAGGCCACGCCTTCGTACATCGGGCTTGGCGCGGACGGCGCGACCACCGACGTGTACCTCATGCGTGCCTACGACACGTACCTGAGCGACTCGCAGGTGCTTGAGACCTACATGATAGACCAGGACAGCTCGGACGGCATGATGGCCCTTTACGACAGCAACGACGTGATCGACGATAGCGGCAACGTAACGGTCGACGGCGTGCCGGACGGCATGAGGTACATCATCATCACCGGACGGCAGGACAACGGCGTGGCCACAGTGCTGCAGGCGGCGGTGAACAACGACAAGAACCCGAAGTACGACGTGGACGAGATGCTGTGCGTGGTGAAGGGCAGACAGGCGTTGAACTTCCGCTGTGTGGGCGGCTGCATCCGCCTACAGGGCACAAGCTCGCTTGCCTATCCGATAAAGAACTACCGCATCTACTTCAAGAACGCCTCGAAGGTGGCCGGCGACCTGTACCTCGGCTGTGACGAGCAGGGTGTGGGCGGTGAGCTCCAGGAAGAGGCGAAATACTCTTTCCGCCCGGCAAGCGGCAACCAGAAACAGGCCGCGCCGGTGGACTGCTTCTGCCTGAAGGCCGATTTCGCAGAAAGTTCCAGCTCGCACAACACGGGTATGGCAAAGCTGGTGCAGAACATATTGACACAGGCAGGGGAACTCACCCCGGCGCAGAAGCACTGTGACGACAGTTACCAGTATGACGTGCGTACAACGATAGACGGCGAGCCGTGCTATCTGTTTTACCGTGGCAGCATTGACGAGACGCCGCAGTTCCTTGGGAAGTTCAACTTCAACAACGACAAGAGCACGGAGGCCGTGTTCGGTTTCCTGGACATACCGGGCTACCACGACCAGGAATGGGTGACTGAGAAGTTCGGCGGACAGAACCCGACGGAATGCTGGGAATTCCTGAACAACGACTATCCGATGGGCATGTTCCTTGACGATGACTTCACGACGAAAGGGGAGGACGGCACCCCGAACTGGCTGAAAGTGTTCGAGGCGCGGTTCCCGGACGACGACGACCTGAACGCCCAATACGAGGCCGGCACGAAAATACCGGCCAACCTGCAAAGGGTGGTGTCATGGGTGAAGTCCACGAAAGACGACGGGGCGAAGTTCAAGGCCGAGCTGGCCGACTACTTCGACGTGGCCTACCTGTGCGACTACTACATGTTCACGGACATTATGGGATGCGTCGACCAGCGCGTGAAGAACATGATGATGGCCTTCTGGTACGACCCGGACAAGGACAAGACGCTGGCCTACATGATATTCTACGACTGCGACACCATATTGGGCGTCCGCAACGACGGCCGCCTGAAGTACCCGTGGGACGTGGACGAGAACACCACCGACCCGGAACTGTCGACGGAGGACAAGACCGTCTATGCCTACGCCGGGCACGACAGCGTGCTTTGGAAGAACCTGAGGGAGCAGTTCCCCGACGAGCTGGCGGCGGCCTACGTGCGCATCCGGGAAAGGATGTCGAACTCGACCATCTTCAACATGTTCGACACGGAGCAGAGCGCGAAGTTCTGCGAGCGCATCTACAACCTGGACGCGCAGAACAAGTACGTGAGGCCCAAGACGCAGGGCGTGGAGGTGAACAACGACGGGAGCGTGACGAACGTGAAGTACTCGTACCTGGAAGCCATGCAGGGCAACCGCAAGGCACACAGGCACTGGTGGGTCACGAACCGCATGGGCCTGTTCGACGCGCGTTACAGCACCGGGCAGTACACCGCCACGGACATATCGTTCAAGGGCAACAGCGCGGCCGGAGCGACAGTGAGGGCCACCCCGGCGCGTGACTTCTACTTCGAGTTCCGGCGCGAGGGCGACACGATGACGCACGACGCGGTGACAAAGGACAATGAGTGGAGCTACACCTACGGGCAGACGGCGAACATCGGCACCATCTTCCACCTGTACGGCGGCGAGTGGATGAAGAAGCTCGACCTTTCGGACTGGGGCGGCTTCACGGACATGAGCCTTCCGAACCTTCCGGTGCTGGAAGAACTGGTGCTGGGCAACAGCGGCAACACATACGCCCTGACCGAACTCGTGCTGGGCACGAAGCTGCCCATGCTCAGGAAGCTGGACGTGGTGAACTACACGAACCTGCCGGGGCTTGACCTTTCCGGCTGCAACAGGCTGGAGGAGGTGAACGCGGCGGGCTGCACGGCACTGGGCACCATCACCTTCGCCGAGGGTGCGGCGGTAAACAGGCTGCACCTTCCGGCCAACTTCCAGACGCTTACGCTGCGCTCCATGCAGTATATCAAGTGGAGTGCGATAACTTTTGACAACAAGCGTAACCTTACCGGCATCTGGATAGAGAACTGCGCCCTCATCGACGGGCTGGCGGTGTTCAAGGAACTGTTCGCGCTGAAAGGCAAGCTGAAATATGTCCGCATCACCGGCCTGGAGCTTGAGGGCGACGGCAGCGACCTGAAGGAGTGGTACGAGGCAGGGCTTGGCGGCTTCGACGCAACCGGAAACACCACGAACACGCGGTGCAAGCTCGTCGGCACGTACCGGCTGACGAAGTACCTGGACGAGTCCGAATACCAGAAATACGTGGAGCGGTTTGACGAGCTGAACATCCGGCAGCCGCAGTACACGATGATCGAGTTCGACGACACGGTGGGCGACGACGCGAACGTGAGCAACCCCGACAACGAGACCGGGTACAAGTACGGCAACGCCTACGCGCCCAGCGGCCATATCACGGCCATCCTGTCGAAACGGCACCGCGCACTGGCCAAGGTGACGAAGAAGCCCACCACGCGCACAATCAACATCGCCAACGTGGAGACCACGGCCAACAACTTCGACGGCGAGATGACCTACTATCCGCTGGACGATGCTGACAGCAACAAGTACGCCGACGGAACGGCCGCGAAGCTGGACGGCACGGAAGGCGACTGGATGATGTACGAGCCCTTCTTCTGGAGCAAGGGGATAAACGACTACTTCGGCGGCAAGCACTACAGCTGCTACAGCTCCAACGGACCCGGTGACATGCCCGACGTGCCGGCGGCCACCGTGTTCACCCTGGAGGACATCAAGGGCAGCGGCGGCTTCCAGTCCGGTCGTAAGCTGATGACCGGCAAAGGCAGCCTGGAGAACGCCTACAGCACCGACAGCACCTACTCGGTGTGCAAGGTGGAGGTGTCCGGCTACAAGCGCGTCAGGTTTCCCGGCGTGCCGGGCAGCAACCTGGTGGGCTCCCTGTTCACGGACGCTGACGGCGGCATCCTGGAGGAAATCATCGTGCCGACGCTGAGCAGCCGCTTCGAGGCCGGGATGTACCTGATAAAGGACGTGCCGGAGGGTGCCGCGTTCCTGTACTTCTCCATCCTGAACACGGCCGAGTTCGACAAGGTGGTGCTGTCAAACAGCGACAAGATAGAGGACATGGAACCCGATTGGGTGGCCAACGACGAGCACCTGTGTGCGGTGGTGGGCAGCAGCATCGTGGGCTCGAAGCTGCGCGCCTGCATCACCGGCGGCAGCACGGCCGCGAGCCTGTCCTGGACGGACTTCCACTATTACAGCCAGCAGCGCGGCATGCAGCAGATCGACGCGCTGATGCACTTCCGCATCGCCAACCTGTTCTACGCCAAGTACGGTCGCCGGGACAGCCAGGAGCAGTGCGGCGCGGGCCAGCACACGAACAGCCGCGTGACGGGCGGTACGGCCGGACACGGCATGACGGACACCATCGGCTACGAGGAAGCGTCGAAGATAAACCCGAACGTGACGAACTCGATGATAGACAACCTTGTCCACCAGTACGCCTGGTACAAGGGCGAGGACGACTACGGCGAAGCCTCCGTGACGCAGGTGAACAACACCAGCTGCCTGGGCTACGAGGACATCTTCGGCAACAAATATGACATGATGGATTGGGTAGACCTCCCCAACGACAGCGGGAACAGCGGCAAGTGGCGCATCTGGCTGCCCGACGGCACGCAGGTGCTGGTCAAGGGCATGACCAGCAGTGACTGGTGGATAACCGCCGTTGCGCACGGCAAGTACATGGCCGTGGTTCCGGTCGGCAGTGTGAACGGCTCGTCCTCGACACATTATTGCGACAAGTACTGGATAAGCACCGCAGCCGGCCGTGTGGTCTATCGCGGGTGCAACTATGCGAGCGCGAATGGCGGTGTGTCGTATGCGTATGCGCTTAACGATGCGTCGAGCACGCACACGAATGTCGGCTCGCGCCTGGCCTTCCGCGGCAAAATCGTCCGGGCGCAGAGCGTGGCAGCGTACAAGTCGGCCACCGAGGTTGCGTAAGCGTGTACGGAGGCGCATCGCGCCAAAGCGTCAAAGCGTGAGCGTAGCGAAAGACCACCGGCGAAGCCGGTCGAAAATTTTTTCGCACCTCCGCTTTTCCGCCATTTCAGTTGTGCAAGGCGGTTTTCGCTTGTTTTGGCGGAATAATGCGTACCTTTGTAACAATTTTTAAGGTGGCGTCTCCCCATAGGCCGTGTGGTCTATCGCGGGTACAACAATGCGAACGCGAATGGCGGTGTGTCGAATGCGAATGCGAATAACGATGCGTCGAACACGAACACGAATGTCGGCTCGCGCCTGGAAATCAATGAATCGGCGTACAGCGCCGGGGACGTGTCCCCAATGCGGTGCCGAGGGAGGCAAGCCCCAGCAACAGCGCATGGTTTGTATGAACCTGTAAGCCGGAAAGCTGAAAAACCACGTGTCGGGTGGAGTTTGGTAGGCCGGAAACGGCTCGAAGAAGTCAGGCCCGGGGAAAGGAAGGCCCATATCTTCCGTATTGTAGGACAAAAAGACAGATGCTTATGCGCAGGGAAGGCCATATCGTGGAGGAGATAACGGAATACTCCAACATGTCGGACTCGTTCGACAGGGTGCTTCGCGGTTCCAAACGCAAGAGGAGCCGCCAGGGGCGTTACCTGCTTGCGCACAGGGACGAGGTGATCAGGGAACTGACGGAACGCATATCCTCCGGGACGTTCACCGTCAAGGACTACCGGGAGCGTGTCATCCGCGAGGGCGGCAAGGAACGCCGCATCCAGATCCTGACGATGAAGGACAGGATAGCCGTCCATGCCGTCATGGCCGTGGTGGACAGGCACCTGAAGAAACGCTTCATCCGCACCACCTCGGCCAGCATCAAGGGGCGCGGGATGCACGACCTGTTGGCGTACATCCGCCGCGACATGGATGACGACCCGGAAGGGACGCGATACTGCTACAAGTTCGACATCTCCAAGTTCTACGAGAGCGTCGGACAGGACTTTGTCATGTACTGCGTGCGTCGCGTCTTCAAGGACGGGAAGCTCATCGCCATGCTCGACGGCTTCACCCGGCTCATGCCGCATGGCATCAGCATCGGGCTCAGGAGTTCGCAAGGGCTGGGCAACCTGCTTTTGTCTGTGTATTTGGACCATTATCTGAAGGACAGGTACGGCGTCCGCCATTTCTACCGTTATTGTGATGACGGCGTCGTGCTCGGTGAAACGAAAGCGGAATTGTGGGAGATTCGTGATGCCGTCCACGGGCAAGTGGAATCCGTCGGGCTTTCCGTAAAGCCCAATGAGCGGGTGTTCCCCGTGGGCGAGGGCATAGACTTCTTAGGGTATGTGATACGCCCGGACTACATCCGGCTGCGTAAGCGCATCAAGCAGAAGTTTGCCCGAAAAATGCACGAGGTAAAATCGAGAAGGAGGCGTCGCGAGCTGGTGGCCAGCTTCTACGGCATGGCCAAGCACGCGGACTGCCACAAGTTGTTCAATAAATTAACAGGCAAAGACATGAGATCATTCAAGGATTTGAACGTCGCTTACAAGCCCGAAGACGGCAAGAAGCGATTTCCCGGGACGGTAGTGAGCATCCGGGAGCTGGTGAACCTGCCCATCGTGGTCAAGGACTTCGAGACGGGCATCAAGACGGAACAGGGCGAAGACCGCTGCATCGTGGCCATCGAGGTGAACGGCGAGGCGCGGAAGTTCTTCACCAACAGCGAGGAGATGAAGAACATCCTCGCGCAGGTAAGGGAAATCCCCGACGGGTTCCCGTTCGAGACCATCATCCGGACGGAAACTTTCGGGAAAGGTCGGACAAAGTATGTATTCAGTTAGGCAATGAAACGAGTGGAAGGAAGTGCCGGTGTGGCGTTGCTGGAATGCACGAACCCGGTGAAAGGCAAATGGCGCGTCCGCTGGGACGTGGAAACGAATGAGGACGGCTCGGCTTCCTACATGGAGGAGGAGCTTGGCCACAGGCCGGACGCGGAGGAAATACGGTTGCTGGTGTCGCAGTGGTACAACGCGAACACGGATGCCCGCATCCTGTCAGGCTTCGAGTACGACGGACAACCCGTGTGGCTGTCAAGCGAGAACCAGTTCAACTACAAGGCGGCCTACGACCTTGCCGTGCAGACGGACGGGCAGAATCTTCCCGTGACCTTTAAGCTGGGCACGGACGACGAGCCGTATTACCGGACGTTCGACACGGTGGCAGACCTTCAGGACTTCTACGTGAAGGCAATGAAGCACATACAGGATGCCCTGTCGGAAGGATGGAGGAAGAAGGATGCGCTGGACTTGGCTTTGTATGAAGCCGGGTAGTTCCGGATGAATCCCCACGGGGGAGGGATATAAAAAGCCCCCGGCCTGTTGATATAAGTAACGCCAATCACTTAATAAACAACGCAAGCGAACTCGCACGACCGGGGGCATGTACCCTCGTCGCGAGTTCGCTTTTTTCGTTGTAATAAGTGATTGGCATTGCAAAAGTAATAAAATGATTGGACATGACACTATTTGAAGCACTTAAATTTAACAGAGAACCGTTGGAGATGCTCATAAAGCTGGGAATAAAGCAGGATGATGTTCGCTATATAGACCTTTACTCGGAGTTTGAGGCGATGAAGAACAGGGGTGAGAAAACAACTTATGCCGTGCTGTACCTGGCCAACAAGTATTCAGTATGCGAGCGCAAAGTCTATGACGTGATTAAGCGTTTCGGAAAACGCTGTACGTTTGGTGCAGTGTGATTTATCCCCATCCTTCTTTTGTTCTGTCCGGTGTGGCTACCTTTGTGCAAACTTAAAATGATGGCACATGAACAAGTATTACCAAATGCTGGGCAAGATACTCAAAGAAGGTAAAGTCCAGACAAACAAAAAGGGTAGCATCAGGTACCTACTGAACGAAAGGATGACTCTTATGCCGGCCGACCTGCTCGATATCTTCGAGAGTCATGGCATTGCACGCAAGAAGCTGAAGACAGAACTCGGCCTGTTCATGCAGGGGAAACGTGACGTAGAAAGGTACCGGGAAGCGGGCATAACATGGTGGGATTATTGCGGCCATACGCTTGTCAACAGTTACCCGACCTATTTTGAGAAGCTGCCGCCGCTCATCGCCCAAATCAATGCGGAAAAGCGCAACAGCAAGAACTATGTCCTGTTCCTCGGTGCAACAGGAGTGGAAACCAACCAGGCACCATGCCTTAGCCTTGTACAGTTTCAGATAGACGAAGGTGAACTGGTGGTGTCGGCCTACCAGAGAAGCAGCGATGCGAACCTCGGGCTGCCGTCGGACATTTACCACCTTTATTTGATGTCGAGGCAGATAGACCTGCCTTTGAAGTCTATAACGCTCGACCTTGGGAACGTGCATATCTACGAGAACAACATATCCCGGACAAAGGATTTGCTGGCCGGGGTGGAAAACATAAAATTCGAATTGAACGTATGAAGAAGTTGTATTTATCGGCCCCATTGCCTTTCATGGGGCAAAAGCGCATGTTTGCCAGGGAGTTTATAAGAGTGTTGGAACAGTTCAAGGACAAAACCGTGTTTGTGGATTTGTTCGGTGGAAGTGGACTATTGTCGCATATCGCCAAACATCAAAGGCCGGACGCTACGGTCATTTACAACGATTATGACGGCTATTGCCGGCGTTTACGGGCCATTCCGCAAACTAACGTCCTTTTATCCGATTTGCGTACCATTGCCAAGAACATTCCACGCCATAAGCCGATAACAGGATATGCAAGAGAGCGTGTGTTTGAACGTATCATACGCGAGGAGCAGGAGCATGGCTATGTGGACTTCATCACTATCTCATCCTCGCTGATGTTTTCCATGAAGTATCAGCTGAGTGTGGAAGGAATGAAGAAAGAAACGCTTTATAATAATATCCGTACAACGGATTACCAGCCTTGTTCCGATTACCTGGACGGATTGACTGTTACATCCTGTGACTACAAGGAACTATATGAGCAGTACAAGGATGTGCCTGATGTCGTGTTCCTGGTCGATCCGCCTTATCTGTCGACAGAGGTTGGAACCTATAAGATGTATTGGCGGCTTTCGGACTATCTGGATGTGTTGACAGTCCTGAACGGCCATTCGTTCGTTTACTTCACGTCAAACAAGTCTTCCATCGTAGAGCTGTGTCAATGGATGGGCAAAAACAGGACATTGGGTGATCCGTTCGAGGGCTGCGTGAAGTCAGAGTTCAATGCGCACATGAACTATTCTGCCAAGTACACAGACATAATGCTGTATAAAAAGCAGGATGAAACTCCCTGTAATAGGGTGGCTTAGCACTAAACAAAGATACGCATTTTTGTTGAGATAGCAAAGGCTTTCAACTGATATTTGAATGCCATTTTAATGCCTGTTTTAATCGATTTGTAGATACAAAAAATGCAACCTTTTCTGGTTGCATTTTTTGTGTTGTGCGCTTACGGTTTTCAGAACGCTTCGTTTTATGTGAAAGTTCAATTTTCGGACGCTTCGTTTCGGATTTGGCGAAAAATTGGATTTGCGGATTATATGTAGTCGTATCCCAGGCCTATGGATGCCTCAAAGTTCCAGTGCTTTGACATCACCCACTGATATCCTGCCGTTACGCCTCCGCCTGCATACCATCCTTCATAGCGGTGGTCCTCAAGCTCGGGGAAGAACCCGAAAGGCAACTCAACGCTGCTTGCGTTGAACTGTCCGCCCATGAGGTGGGCACCGATGAACCAGCCATTGAAGCTCTCGCAGAACCAATAGCGGTATTCAGGCATAACAAGCCAGTGGCGCAGACTCGACTGGTCGCCGCCCGACTGTTTCCACGGATTAAGACCATAGAACAGCTGCAGCGTGCTTTTCTTACCTACTGAGGCTTCAATTCCTAAGTTAGGAGTTGTGGTAGCCCAGTATAATGCATTGGTCTTCAACGCCACGTTCTGTGACAGCATTGTGGCTGAAGTTGCCAACACAAATAGTGCTGTACTTAATATGCGTTTAATCATAAATCCTGTAAATATTTTAGTTTTTTCTATTTCTCGGAATCTTGTTTTTATTCATAGTTATATTATCTCAGCAGATGCTATTATAGCATCGTTGACCAATCATTTCACATCGTAAAACTGCATTCTCAGACTGTGTTGTTGCCTTATGACAATTTCAGTTAGCAGTTTAGTTTACAGCCATGCTTGCGCGGCCGTTCATGCTGATAGGTTCGTATATGTTATTTTTACCGATTACAGGTTTTTCACATTAGTAGTTCGAATGCTGACACCATTTAAGGTTAAGCTCGTTCGACATTTTTGTGCTAAAGTTCTTATTCCAAGCAGCATGTTTGTAAAAAACACACCTTATTTAAGGAATATTTATCTTAAAACTTTTCAATTGCAAAAATAACAATAAGTAATTACAAAGGGTCCCTCTTAGCGTTAAAAATCATTAATCAGGCACTTTTTCTTAATAAAAAGTTTTGGTGTCAGAAATATACTTTTTTGCCTTAAATACAGGGAAATGCAGGCATCAGGCAAGAAAAAAATACTTACATACATCAAGCATAGCCAACAAAAATATATCATCACGCACATTTTCGGCTTGCGTAAGCATATGCAGCGACAGAATGACATAATGAAAGAATATTAGAACATACACTTACAATGTGATTCTGGCTGACGTTCTCATACTGAAGTATTCAGAAATTAAAATCATCCGGCCGCAAAAACGGGCAGTTTTCGTGTGCAAGCGCAACGCGCTACGGCATAAGGCGTTACGCCGGATGAAGGCAATGTGTGCAATGTTTTTTGTCCCAATTAGGACAAAAAAGCCATTATTTCAATAAAAAAACAGGGTGGTTTCAGGGTCTGAAACGGCCTGTTTTTGATGCAAAAGTGGCCGAGTTATTCAGAAGAAGCTGCCCGTTTGGATATAAATGTAAATATTGTTTACCAAAACACGGCCATGCATGGCTCATTATTTTCTATTTCGTCAGAAAATCCGTACAAAAACGAAATGACACTTTGGCATGTAAAAGAGCAAATTATAAAGCAAGACAACACACACCACGAGCCCGAAGGGCTGCACCTCAGTAACCGTGGGTGGTACACCCACGGATGCAGCAACGCAAGAGGCATCACCCGAAGCGGTGATACTTCATAATTAAGGATAAAGATAATACGAAAGTAGCACCACTTCGGGTGCTTATCGTTACACATCGGGAAATCCGGGCGTGGCTACGCAAGGCTACGCCACACCCGGTTACGAAAGTTTAGCCCTTCGGGCTGCATATCCTCTTCGGCATACAGAACAAAACGCATGAAAAGGAAACCGTAAGTATGCATATACAATATGAAAGGACACAAGAGCGCATGAAGAGAAGACCGTTTAAAAGCATACAAGCAAGCCAAAACGCATGAAGAGGTATGACGGCAAGTATGCAGTTCTAACACAAAAGAAATATCAAAGCGAATGAAGCAAGAACGCAAAAAAACGCACACGCCACGAGCCCGAAGGGCTGCACCTCAGTAACCGTGGGTGGCACACCCACGGATTCAGACACCCCAAAGAGGCATCACCCGAAGTGGTGATACTTTTAATTAATAATGACTGTCAATGTAAAGGAAGATATTTCTCATCATATTCAATACCCATTGAATTCAAGAAGTTAATATATTCATCTCTCAGCGACACTTTTTTATGATGTTCTTTTTGTCCTCTCACATATTCCACAACCCTACTCAGTTCATTTGCGGAACAGGAAAATGCAGAATATCCGTCGGCCCATCCGTCCCACTCCGGAAAATTCACATTACCCTTAAGCCAAACACTAGAACTCTGCTTCACTATACGTGCAAATTCTGCCACCGACAACTTTGTAGGTAACTCTGTTATCATATGTACATGGTCGGGCATACCGCCAATACGTATCAGTCTTGCCCCGAGTTTCTTCACGATTCCCAGTATATAAGCATAAAGCTCTTTCTCATGTTCTATGTATATAGTTCTTCCCCGCAAATGGGTAACAAATACGAAATGAATAATTATCTTTGAATAGCTCATGTGTCCTGAATCTTTATGTGAGTGTTTAATAATATGTTTTTCTTTATTATTTATGAAACTCCCATGCCAGACTTTTATTGTGCTTTTATCTTTATAATTATAAAATATGTCATGATAATATAAGAGTAGCACCACTTCGGGTGCAGGTCGCCACTGCATCGGGGAGTCCGGGCGTGGCTACGCAAGGCTACGCCACACCCGGTTACAGAAGTGAAGCCCTACGGGCTGCATATCCTCTTGCGGCATCTAGAACAAAACACATGAAAAGGAAAGACATAAATATGAATATACAATATGAAAAGGCACAAGAGCTCATGAAAAAGGAAATGTTTAAAAGCATACAAGCAAGCCAAAACGCATGAAGAGGTATGACGGCAAGTATGCAGTTCTAACACAAAAGAAATATCAAAGCGAATGAAGCAAGAACGCAAAAAAACGCACACACCACGAGCCCGAAGGGCTGCACATCGATAACCATGGGTGTGCCACCCACGGATTCAGCAACATAAGAGGAATCACCCGAAGTGGTGATACTTAATTAAATGAATGAAGAGGCATGCAAGATGAAACCAGCCGGAACAGAGAACAAACGGGACAAACAAAACATATATGCATAATATAAAGTACACGCGGGCGCGCATACTTTCGCCCCGGCACATCGGGCATGACATAATTTAACTTGCCGAGCTGAAAAATATAAGGCCATTTATTTTGCTTTACCGCTGATTTTAGGTAACTTTGCCAAAAGTTTAACCTGAATAAAGACATAATTTTTAATTTTTTCACCATGGCTTATACACGCATAACTGCTGCCGAAGCTGCGGCAATGATTAAGAACGGAGAGAACATAGGTCTGAGCGGATTTACGCCCGCAGGCACCGCCAAGGCCGTAACCAAGGAGCTGGCCAAGATAGCTCAGGCTGAGCACGAGGCCGGCAGAGAGTTTAAGGTAGGACTGTTCACCGGCGCCTCTACAGGACAGAGCACCGACGGCGACCTGTCGAACGCGCAGGCTATAAAATACCGCGCACCCTACACCACCAACTCTGACTTCCGCAAGCACGTAAACGCAGGCGAGATAGCCTACAACGACATCCACCTGAGCCACATGGCACAGGAGCTGCGCTACGGCTTTATGGGAGAGGTTGACTGGGCGATAATTGAGGTGTGCGACATCGAGGAAGGCGCCGACACATGCAAGGCTTACCTGACAGCTGCCGGAGGCATCAGCCCCACAGTGGCACGCCTGGCAAAGCACGTGGTGCTGGAGCTTAACAGATTCCACAGCCCCGAGGCAAAATATCTGCACGACGTATACGAGCCGCTCGACCCGCCGTGCCGCCAGCCGATACCTATCACACACGTGAACGACCGCATAGGCACACCCTATGTAGAGATAGACGCCAAGAAGATTGTGGGCGTTGTAGAATGTAACATAGCCGACGAGGCAAGAGCCTTCAAGGATGCCGACCCGATAACCGACCAGATTGGACACAACGTGGCACAGTTCCTCATCAGCGACATGAAGAGAGGCATCATTCCGCAGTCGTTCCTGCCGCTGCAGAGCGGCGTGGGCAGCACTGCCAACGCCATACTGGGCGCACTGGGACACGACGAGAGCGTGCCTAACTTCAACATCTACACCGAGGTGCTGCAGGACAGCGTGGTGGGCATGATGCTCGAGGGACGCATCAAGGACGCGTCTACATGCTCGCTGACAGTGTCTAACGAATGTCTGAAGCAGATCTACGACAACATGGACTACTTCAAGCAGCACCTGACGCTGCGTCCGAGCGAGATTTCTAACTCGCCTGAGGTTATCAGACGACTGGGCGTCATTGCCATCAACACTGCCATCGAGGTTGACATCTACGGCAACGCCAACTCTACACACATCAGCGGAACGAAGATGATGAACGGTATTGGCGGAAGCGGCGACTTTGAACGCAACGCATACATAAGCATCTTCACCTGTCCGTCAACTGCCAAGGGCGGTCTTATCAGCTCTATCGTCCCGATGGTAAGCCATCAGGATCACTCTGAGCACGATGTAAACATCATCGTTACAGAGCAGGGTGTGGCCGACCTGAGAGGCAAGAGCCCAATAGAGCGTGCACACCTCATCATAGAGAACTGTGCTCATCCTGACTACCGTCCGCTGCTGCGCGACTATCTGAAGATTGCCAAGATGGGACAGACACGCCACTGCCTGACAGCTGCCTTCGCCATGCACGACACTCTGATGCGCAAGGGCGACATGCATCTGACAGACTTTGCTGAGTATGTTAAGTAATTATTTTAGAAGTTAGAGGGAGTCAAGACATATGGTCTTGTGGGTATGCGGGCTATCATTCTTATTAGTCTCATTACTCCCATAAAATAAGGGGCTAAGGCGTTTCGCCTTAGCCCCTGTTTCATGGGATTGGAATTATGGGCGGAATGAGAGTGATAAGACTAATAAGGCTGATGAGACCCATACAGGCCGGGAAAAACGCCAAAAGGCATTTGTCTTAACTCCTTAACTCCCCAAACTCCTTAACTTCTAAATAAATATCTCCTAAAGATATCATTCAATAAACCTCACCTTGGCCTCATTTCTCGGCTTAGCCTCGGGAGCCTCGTCGGGATAGCCGAAGGCTATGCAGTAGAGCAGCTCGTAGCCCTTGCTGAACTCGAGTTTCTTAAGATATTCGGCAGCCTCGGGCGTGCGCATGAAGCGGGCCGGACCGCCAAGACAGCACGAGCCTATGCCCATCGACTGAGCTGCCAGAATCATGTTGCCGCCAAGCAGTCCGCAGTCTATCTGCGAGCAGTCATACGACGGGTCGTTGGCTATGAACACCACGGTAGGCGCATTGCGGAACATATTCTTGAACGACGCGTCGGCCGCTGCTTCCGGATTATACTTCTTGTAGATAGCCGTAATGCCGTCGATAAACTCAGGATTGTCAACCACGCGCACCTCCCACGACTGCTTGTTCATGCCGTTGGGCGCGTTGATGCCACACTTCAGTATCATCTGCATCGTGTCGCGGTTAACCGGCTGCGGCTTATACTTACGTATGCTGCGGCGCTCCATTATCGTTGATATCACGGCCTCAGAGCGGTTTGCGACAGTGTCGGCTGCTGCAGCGGCAGCATCGCTTTTGGGTGAATTGGCACTGCAGCCAAAGGCCGCACAGGCAAAGGCTATGCCCAGAAAAAGATTTAAAGGTTTCATAATCATTCGGTTTTAAATGTTTGTCGTTAATTTAAAATTATCGGCAACACAGACTGCACGCAATCTGCACAACCACTGACAAAACTAACGAAATATTTTAATAATACATGCTAACGCCTGTGTTTTTTCATGTTTTATAACATGCGGCGGCATGCCCAAACAGCCACAAAACTATGTTTTAAAGACTTTAATAACAACAACTTGCGCAATTGTGCCGGATTTTTTAGTAACTTTGTGGCCTGAAATCGAAGCAACATCCTATAAATGAAAAAAATACTCATAACGGGCGCAAGCGGATTCATAGGCAGCTTCATTGTCGAGGAGGCGCTGAAAAGAGGATTCGAGACATGGGCAGCCGTAAGAAAAAGCAGCTCAAGGAAGTATCTAAACGACAGCAGAATACATTTTATAGAGCTCGACCTGGGCAACCTGGACAAGCTGGAGAAGCAGCTGAGCGGACAGCAGTTTGACTATGTTGTGCATGCGGCAGGCGTAACCAAATGCCTGCACAGCAGCGACTTCTTCAAGGTGAACACCGAAGGCACGGCCAACCTGGCGCTGGCGCTGCGCAGACAGAACACGGGGCTGAGGCGCTTTGTCTATCTGAGCAGCCTGAGCGTGATGGGTCCGGCGCGCGAGCAGGAGCCTCACACCGAGATAACGGCAGCCGACGAGGCACGCCCCGACACGGCCTACGGCAAGAGCAAGCTGGAGAGCGAGCAAAGGCTCGAGGCCATAAAGGGATTTCCGTTTATAGTGCTGCGCCCCACGGGCGTCTACGGCCCGCGCGAGAAAGACTACTTCATGATGGCGCAGAGCATAAGCAGGCATGTTGACTTCGCCGTAGGCTACAGACCTCAGCATCTTACGTTCATATATGTCATGGACGTGGTGCAGGCCGTATTCCTTGCCCTCGACCACGGCACCGTAGGTTCAAGATACTTCATAAGCGACGGCCGCGTGTACTCGTCGCGCACGTTCAGCGACCTGATAAGCAACGAGTTGGGCAATCCCTGGCTGCTGCGCATAAAGGCGCCGCTGTGGCTGCTGCGCATAATATCCTTTGCCGGCGAATGGACAGCCCGCATTACGGGCAAGATATCGGCACTGAACAACGACAAGTATAACATAATGAAACAGCGCAACTGGATGTGCGACATCAAGCCGGCCGAGAACGAGCTCGGCTACAAGCCGCAATATGACCTGAAACGCGGCGTGGCGGCAACAATAAAATGGTATAAAGACAACGGATGGCTGTAAAGGAAATTATAAGGATAATTGGATAGATGAGAATAATGGGACTAATGAGAAAAATGAGATTAATGAGACTGATGAAAGAAATGGGGCGCATGGCTCACATAAGTCCTATAAGTCTCATCAGCCCCACATTCCCAATCTCTACCGTTCTCTCCCATCCCCTCTTCCACCACTAACAATCTCTTAAAATGATAAAATTCATCAAGCAGCTTTTCACAATAGAGAAGCAACCCAAGAAGGGGCTGTTTGCCCTCGAGTGGGTGGTGCTGGCATATCTCGTGCTCACACTGCTCATAGTGTTCTTCACATACACCAAGGCGGCCAACCCCGACGCCATGATATGGGGGCGCATACGCATTGCCGTCATCACGGTGGCACTGTGGGGCGTCTACCGCATGCTGCCGTGCCGGCTTACACGACTGGCACGCGTGGTGGTGCAGATGGCGCTGCTGGGCTGGTGGTATCCCGACACCTACGAGATCAACCGCATGCTGCCCAACCTCGACCACGTGTTTGCCCAATGGGAGCAGGACATGTTCGGCTGCCAGCCGGCCCTGCTGTTTTGCAAGGCCATGCCGTGGCCCGTGGTGAGCGAGCTTATGGACATGGGCTATGCCTCCTACTATCCGATGATTGCGCTCGTGGTGCTCTATTACTTCGCCTTCCGCTACCACGAGTTCGAGCGTGCCTCGTTCGTGGTGCTCACGGCCTTCTTCATCTATTATGTGGTGTTCGTTCTCGTGCCCGTAACAGGCCCTACGTTCTACTACAAGGCTGCCGGACTGACCAATATAGCCAACGGCGTGTTCCCCAACGTTCACGACTATTTCAACTATTATCAGGACTGTCTGCCCAGTCCCGGATACAAGGACGGCATATTCTATCACTTTGTTGAAGACGCCAAGGCGGCCGGCGAAAGGCCCACGGCAGCCTTCCCGAGCAGCCATGTGGGCATAAGCACCGTGCTGATGCTGCTCGTATGGCACAGCGGCAACCGCCGCCTGCTCTACGTGCTGCTGCCCTTCTACGTCCTGCTGTGCCTCGCCACGGTCTACATACAGGCCCATTATGCCATAGACGCACTGGCCGGACTGGTGAGCGGCGCGCTGCTCTACGTGGCGCTCATGGCTGTTTCAAAGAAGATGGTAACAAGACAATAAGACTGTCAGGGCAGGCATACCGCAGTAAAAGCGATATGTCTGCCCTGTTTTTTTAACTGCCGGAAAACTTCTTTAACTAACATAACTTCGGCAACTTGCATAAAATAACTATTTTTGCAACCGTGACAAGACTTAGAATATTCATAACGGCTCTGATGGCACTGATGCTCGCGGCCACGGCTACGGCACAGGACAAGAAAGGCGACAACCCCGAGGACAACGAGGTTGACATGGACAACCCTACGTTTGTGCCTATGGTGAAGGTTGGCAAGGTGCTCATTGACGGCGACAGCATACAGTATGTTGAGCTAAACAACGTGTATGTATACCCGCAGCCGGTGTTCAAGAACGCCAGGCAGCGCGCCGCCTACAACCGTCTGGTGTATAACGTAAAGAAGGTGCTGCCCATAGCCAAGGAGGTTAACAGGGTTATCATCGAGACTTACGAATATCTGCAGACGCTGCCCAACAAGAAGGCGCGCGACGAGCACATGAAGCGCGTTGAGGCAGACATAAGTAAGAGATACACGCCGAGAATGAAGAAGTTGTCTTACTCACAAGGCAAGCTGCTGATAAAGCTCGTCTACCGCGAGTGCAACTCATCGGCCTACGACCTTATCCGCTCGTTCATCAGCCCCATAAGGGCAGGCTTCTATCAGGCCTTCGCCTGGGCCTTCGGCGCCAGTCTGACAAAGAAATATGATCCTGAAAAGACTGACCGACTCACTGAACGTGTGGTGCTGATGGTTGAGTCGGGACAACTATGATTAAGAATGAGACTTATGGAAAGAATGAACTAATAAAATTAATTGGAAGAACGGGAGCTATGGGACTTATGAGATTAATATGACTCATGGCTCTTATAAGTCCCATCTCTCCCATCATCATCATCCCTATAATAAAATAGGCACAGCCGCATGGCCGTGCCTATTTTATTATTATATTACTGTCTTATGGTTTCTCAGAATAAAGCACCTGAATAACCGTCTGGCCTACGGCCTGAAGAGTGTTCTTGTCGATATATTCCATCGTGTCGTTAATCGTGTGCCATGTAGGACCGAAGCTGCTCTGCTGGCAGTCGGGATAATAAGGAACGATGTCTATCGTAGGAATCTTTGCTACATCATTCACAGGCACATGGTCGTCGGTAACCATCACGCCGTCTGTCGACGGGAAATAGCTGCCAAAGCCCACTGCCTCTGCCGCAGCCCAAACCTTGTCGACAATGCCCTGGGCATACTGCTTTGACAATCCTTCCTGAGAGAACTTCGAGCCTTGGCCTCCTACCATGTCGAGCAGGATGCCGAAACGTGCCTCATATCCCGGCTTATGCGGATTGGCAGCCCAATGCTGCGCACCCAAAGCCCACGAGTCGCCATTGTCGGGAACTGTGCTCCAGCGTGGCACGCCGCGGTCTTCAGCGTCAAAACACACAAAGTCGATGCCAAGATTAAGCTTCGTAGTGTCGCTTGCCAGCAGACGCGCTATCTCAAGCATCACAGCCACACCACTGGCACCGTCGTTGGCACCCATCACAGGCTTGCGCCAGTTGGCCGAGTCAGGGTCGTTGTCGGCCCACGGACGGCTGTCCCAGTGGGCACATAGCAGGATGCGGGTGGTAAGCTCCGGACGGTAGCTCGCCACGATGTTGGTACATTTGAGCGGAG
>OGMP01000017.1_pt1 | contig 150925 bp, 163 predicted proteins | sample 1573261 | NCBI WGS metagenome assembly OGMP01 (sample SAMEA2581878, study PRJEB24529) | metagenome | biome: Human gut stool | place: China | collected 2011 | reverse complement strand
CTCCCCCAAGAGTCCACATCGACGGGGAGGTTTGGCACCTCGATGTCGGCTCATCACATCCTGGGGCTGTAGTAGGTCCCAAGGGTTGGGCTGTTCGCCCATTAAAGTGGTACGCGAGCTGGGTTCAGAACGTCGTGAGACAGTTCGGTCCTTATCTGTCGCAGGCGAAGGATATTTGAGGGGAGTTGACCTTAGTACGAGAGGACCAGGTTGAACTTACCAATGGTGTATCAGTTGTCGTACCAACGGCACGGCTGAGTAGCTAAGTAGGGAAGGGATAAACGCTGAAAGCATCTAAGTGTGAAGCCCACCCCAAGATAAGATATCCCATACCGTAAGGTAGTAAGATTCCACGTAGACTATGTGGTAGATAGGTTGGAGGTGTAAGTGCAGTAATGCATTAAGCTGACCAATACTAATAAATCGAGGGCTTAACCACAATTTAAAAGAAGAATCAATCGAAAGACTAAAACGACCTAAAAATTCATCTATGTATTTTTGAGTGTGCTTATAACACTATAATTTTCTAGTGACGATGACATTTGGGGTAATACCTGTTCCCATTCCGAACACAGAAGTCAAGCCTAAATGTGCCGAAAATACTTGTGGGTTACCCTGCTGGGAAGATAGGTTGTTGCTAGATTTTTTTTATTAAAAAAACAAACTAGAGGTTAGTAAAAATGATATTTATTATTACTAATTTGTAGTTTGTTTTTTAATTTTGATTTATTTTTAATTATATGTTATAATTAAAAATAAATCAAAATTATATTTATCTGGAGGGATAATTATGAATGAAAATGAATTTAAAAATTATTACCAAATATTAGGCATTGATAAAAGTTTGATTGATTATGTAATTTATGATAAAAAGAAAGATGGAAAATATGAAAATAAATTACGTAATGAAGCAAGCAAAGATAAAAAGATAAAAGAAGCATATGAAATTTGTAAAAATAAGTTGTGTAAAAAATATGAAGATAGAATTTTTAAATTAGAAAAAGAAAGCAAATTAAAAATTGGAATGATAGAAAGAGGTATAGAAAATAATACGGACTTATTAAAAAAGAGTAAATTAATAGGAGAAAAAGAAAGCTTTGAAGAAAGTGTAAAATATGAGGTAAAAGAAATCAAAGAACAATTTAATAAAAGGCTTGCTGAAATAAAAGAAGCATATGAGGCATTAAAGACAGACGGAGCTAGAAAATTATATGATGACCAATTAAAAGAGAAAGAATTAGAAAAGAAAAATGAAAGAGAATTTTTAGATGAAACTGCATATACATTTTTCGAAATGTCAGAAAGAGAAATTGAATTAAGGGCAGATACAAAAAACAATAAAATAATTAAAGAAGCATATAATAAGAAAGTTGAAAAATATACTAAGGTTTTAAATGATATTAATCTTAATTCAGAGCAAAGAAAAAGAGCAGAAGATATTTTGAAAAAGGCAAAGGAATATTATGAAAAAATTAATACTAAAGAGAAAAGAGATACATATAAAAAAGAACTTGATTTAAAAGAAGAGATAGAAAGAAAGAAAATAAATAAAGAAAAATATTCCAAGATAGACCAATTAGATTTTAAAATGATTGGAACTGTAAAAGAAGGAAAAAATAAAGGTAGAAAACTTGTTGCAAAAACAGAAAACAGAAATCCTCAAGTTGTAGATTTAAATGATTCGAGAAAAATTAAAATTTCTAAAACAGGAGAAATAATATTTAAAAATAGTGTACTTTTATGTAATTCGGTTAATGAATATCTTATTTCAAGAATAATAAACGGCAAAGAAAAAAAAGATAAGATATATACGAATTTATCATTACCAAGTTTAACAGAAGATAATTTAGATTATTATAATTGTGTTGTAAATGAAATGCTATCAGAAGATGTAATAGAAGTTGTGACTAAATACAATGGAGGATATATTGGAATGATTGAAAAAGATGAAGCAAGTGGAGGATATAAGGCAACTATTAGAGATAAAATCCTTAATACAGAAGAACAAGAGATTTTTGCAGCAGTTATGATTAATTTAGAAAATGAAAAAAATAAAGAAAATAAAAAACAAGAAGATAATATTTTAGAATTATAAAGTGATGGTGAAGTAAATGTCAAAAGTAACATGGAAAGCAGGAAATTTTTTATATCCATTACCAGCTGTAATGGTAAGTTGTGGAACTATGGAAAAATCAAATATAATAACAGTAGCATGGACAGGAATATTAAATACAAACCCTGCAATGGTATATATATCAGTTAGACCGACAAGATATTCATATAATATAATAAAAGAACAAAAAGAATTTGTTATTAATTTAACTACAAAAAGATTAGCAAAAGCAACAGATTGGTGTGGAGTTAAAACAGGAGCTAAAGTGGATAAATTTAAAGAAATGAATTTACATAAAGAAAATGCTAAGTTTGTGAAATGCCCAATGATAAAAGAAAGTCCTGTATCAATAGAATGTAAAGTAAAAGAAATAGTAGAACTAGGATCACATCATATGTTTATTGCTGATGTCCTTGCAATTAATAGTGATGAGAAGTATATTGATGATAAAGGAGCATTTGATATTTCAAAATGTGATTTAATTGCATATTCAAACGGACATTATTATGAATTAGGCAAAAAAATTGGTAGATTTGGATTTTCAGTTCAAAAAAAGCAAAAAAACAAAAAACAAGTTAAAAAATGATAAAAATTCATTGACAATATAAGAAAAAAATGGTAAAATATTTGAGCATATGTAATTTAAGCATATGCTCACATCGTTTCAAAAAAAGTAAAAGGTTATAAAAATACGGAGGTGTATTGAAATGGCAGCAAAAGGACCAAGAGAAAATATTACATTAGAATGTACAGAATGTAAAAGAAGAAATTACATGACTTCAAAAAACAAGAGAAATAATACAGATAGATTAGAAATAGTTAAGTATTGTAAATTCTGTAAAAAACGTACAACACATAAAGAAACCAAATAGTTAAATAAGCTATTTTAAGGAGGATATAAAATGGCTAAAAAAGAAGCAAAAACAAATAAAAAAGAAAACAATAAAAACAAGAAAAGCTTTTCAAAAGATTTTAAAGCTGAGTTAAAAAAAGTAGTTTGGCCAACACCAAAACAATTAGTAAATAACACAGTTGCAGTAATAGCTATAGTGCTTGTTACAGCAGCAATTGTTTTTGTATTAGATTTAACATTTGAAACTCTAAATAAACATGGAGTAAACAAAATAAAAGAAGTTGTATCAGCTAATAATACTGTAACTGCTGATAATACAACAAGTAATCAAACTACAGAAAATACAAATAATGAAACAAGTACAGAAGATTCTCAAAACACAGAAAACACAGACAACAACGTAGAAGAAAATGTACAATAAACAAAATTAAAGGAGGCTTAAAAAATAATGTCTCAAAAAGATTACGATATGGTAGCTAGATGGTATGTTGTTCATACTTATTCTGGTTATGAAAATAAAGTTAAAACAGACCTAGAAAAAACTATAAAAAATAGAGAATTAGAAGATTTCTTCTTTGATATTATAGTTCCTATGGAAGAACAAATTGAAATTAAAGATGGAAAAAGAAAAACAAATTTAAAAAAGGTTTTCCCAGGATATGTATTAATAAAGATGATAGTAACAGAAGAATCTTGGTATATTGTAAGAAATACTAGAGGAGTTACAGGATTTGTAGGTTCAGGTACAGATCCAATACCATTAACTGAAGAAGAAATTAGAAATATGGGATTTGAAGATATTCCTGTTAATGTGGATTATGAAGTCAATGAACAAGTACAAGTTATGAATGGTCCGTTTGAAGGCTTTGTAGGTACAGTTCAAGAAATAAATACAGAAAAACATAAAGTAAAAGTTCTAGTATCTATGTTTGGAAGAGAAACACCTGTAGAGCTAGAGTTTTCACAAGTACAAAAAGTTAAATAAAAAAGGGAGGTGCCATTAACATGGCAGAAAAAGAAATTTCAAATATTATTAAATTACAAATAGAGGCAGGGAAAGCATCACCAGCTCCACCAGTAGGTCCAGCTTTAGGTTCAAGTGGTGTTAATATTATGCAATTTGTTAAAGAATTTAATGATAGAACTGCAAATCAACCTGGAATGATTATACCAGTTGTTATAACAGTATATAAAGATAAATCTTTTGATTTTATAACAAAAGTTCCACCAGTTGCAGTATTAATTAAAAAAGCAATAAAAATCCAAAAAGGTTCAGGAAAACCAAATATGGAAAAAGTTGCTAAAATAACAAAAGCACAAGTAAAAGAAATTGCTGAACAAAAAATGCCAGACTTAAATGCTGCGTCAATAGAAACAGCTATGAGCATGGTAGAAGGTACTGCTAGATCTATGGGTGTAGTAGTAATTGATTAGTTAAGATAAATATTATATATATTTATAAATTTAAATTTTATTGGGAGAGTTTAACTCGTTAAAACCAAAGGAGGTAAAAAAATGGGAAAAATATCAAAAAGATATGCTGAAAGTGCAAAATTAGTTGATAAAACTAAAGAATATGGAGCAAAAGAAGCAATAGAAATTATTGAAAAAATGCCAAAAACTAAATTTGACGAAACTGTCGAATTACATGTAAAATTAGGAGTTGATTCTAAACATGCAGATCAACAAGTAAGAGGTACAGTAGTACTTCCAAACGGTACAGGTAAAACACAAAGAGTTTTAGTTTTTGCAAAAGGACCAAAAGCAGAAGAAGCTGAAAAAGCAGGAGCAGATTTTGTAGGAGCAGAAGAATTAATACCAAAAATCCAAAATGAAAATTGGTTTGAATATGATGTAGTAGTAGCAACTCCAGACATGATGGGAATTGTAGGAAGACTAGGTAAAGTATTAGGACCAAAAGGTTTAATGCCAAACCCTAAATCTGGAACAGTTACAATGGATGTAACAAAAGCAATAAGTGAAATTAAATCAGGTAAAGTAGAATATAGATTAGATAAAAATAATATAATTCACTTAGGATTTGGAAAAGTTTCATTTGGAGCAGATAAATTATTAGAAAATTATGAAGTAATCATGAATGCTATCATAAAAGCTAAACCAGCAGCAGCTAAAGGTCAATACATAAAGAGTGTTGCATTAACAACAACTATGGGACCAAGTATATTTATTAATCAAAAATAAATTTAATATAAGCCAAAGACAGTAGGCAAATAAATTATAGTATTTATAAATACAAATTAATAAGCCCTACCTAGGTTAAATGCAAGAGTAAATACACTCTTTTAGTAACTTAGGTAGGTACTAAAAGAGTGTTATTTATTTTATTAGTAATTAAATTTAGGAGGTGAAAATAAATGGCAAGTGAAGCAATACTAAATCAAAAGAAGGCAGAAGTAAAAGAATTAGCAGAAAAAATGAAAAATTCTAAACTAATACTTTTAACAGAATACAGAGGAATTAATGTTACAGATGATACACAATTAAGAAAAGATTTAAGAAATTCAAATGCTACTTGTAATGTTATAAAAAATAATATAACAAGAAGAGCTTTAGCAGAATGTGGAATTGAAGGATTAGAAGAACAATTAGTAGGACCAACAGCAGTAATTATGAGCAGTGAAGATTACTTAGAACCTTCAAAAACAATTTATAATTTCAGCAAAAATAATGAATATTATAAAATTAAAGGTGGAGTTATTGATGGAAAAGTTATGACTGCAGATGAAATCATTACATTAGCAAAATTACCATCAAGAGAAACTTTACTATCTATGCTTGCTGGAGCATTACTTTCAAATATTTCAAAAGTTGCAGTTGCATTAAATGAAGTAAAAAAACAAAAAGAAGAAGCTGGAGAAAGAGTTGAAGTAGCAGTAACAGAAGAAGCATCAGCTAATGAAGAAAAAGCTGAATAATATTATTACAAGAAAAGAGGTTTAACTTGTATAAAAATAAACCCAAAAATAGAAAAGTGAATTATTTCACTAATTAAATTTATAGGAGGATTTTAAAATGGAAAAAATAGAAAAAATTATTGAAGAAATAGATAGCTTAACAGTAGTTGAATTAAATGACTTAGTAAAAGCTATTGAAGAAAAATATGGAGTATCTGCAGTAGCAGCAGCTGCACCAGCTGCAGGAGCAGCTGCAGGAGCAGTAGCTGAAGAAAAAACATCTTTTGATGTTGTATTAGCAGAAGCTGGAGATCAAAAAATAAAAGTTATTAAAGTAGTTAGAGATGCTACAGGATTAGGATTAAAAGAAGCTAAAGAATTAGTAGACGGAGCACCTAAAACAGTTAAAGAAGGAGCTAGCAAAGAAGAAGCTGAAGAATTAAAAGCTAAATTTGCTGAAGTTGGAGCTGTTGTTGAATTAAAATAGTTTCTATATAATAACGATATAAATATGAAAAACAAGCCATTTAGGGCTTGTTTTTTTGGTAAAAAAAGTATATAATAAAAAACAAATTGAGATTAAGAAAGGAAGAGATAAATAATGCAAGTAAGTAAAGAAGAGATTTTACACATAGCTAATTTAGCAAGGTTAGATTTAAATGAAAATGAAGTAGATAAATACATCGAAAATTTACAGGATATATTAAATTTTGCTAACATAGTAAACAATGCACCAGTAGAAGGATTAGATATAACAATAGGTGCAAATGAAGCAAAAAATATATTTAGAAAAGACGAAATAAAGAGATTTGAAGATACAGAAAGTCTATTACAAAATGCAGAAACAAAAGAGCAAAATATGTTTAAAATACCAAAAGTAATTTAATATAGCTACATGGATAGTTATAGTTGAGCTATTTAAATAGAGATAGGTAAAAATGATGTTTATAAAATGTCAAATTTTAAATATTTCAACAGGGAGGATTTATGAATATAGGAATTGATATTGATGATACTATATCAGAAACATATGCTACGCTTTTGGAATATGCACAAAAATATACAATAGAAGAATTAAAAAGAAGTCCTATTATTAAAAGTTTTAATACAGAAGATCATTTATATATTGAAAATATGCACAATTGGAATGAAAATGAAACAGCAAGATTTTGGAAAAAATATTATGAAGAAATAATTAAGAAAGTTAATATAAAAACATTTGCAGCTAATATAATAAAAGAATTAAAAGAAAGCGGAGATAAGATATTTTTAATAACGGCAAGATGGAATTTAAAAGATAACAATATAGAACAAATTACAAAAGATTGGCTGAAAGAAAATAATGTGGAATATGATAAACTTATTATAAATGCTAAGGAAAAACTTAAATTTGTAAAAGAAAATAATATAGAAATTTTTATAGATGATAGTTGTAGAAATTGTAAAGATATAGCATATAACAGTAATGCAAAAGTTTTTATAATGGATACAAGGGTAAATCAAAATTTAGAAGATGAAAAAATAACAAGAGTATATTCGTGGCCACATCTATATAAAGAAATAAAAAAACTAAAGGAGGAGAATTAATGGATATTACTGAATTAACTGTTCATGAGTTACAAGAAAAATTGAAAAATAAAGAACTAACAATAACAGAGATTACAAAGGCATATACAGATAGAATAAAGGAAAAAGAAAAAGATGTACAAGCTTTTGTTACAATATTAACAAAAGAAGCAAATGAGCAAGCAAAACAAATTGAAGAAAAAATAGATAAAGGAGAAATTAAAGGAGAATTTGCAGGTATTCCAATTGGTATTAAAGATAATATGTGTACAAAAGGAATAAAAACGACATGTAGTTCAAAAATGTTAGAAAACTTTGTATCTCCTTATGATGCAACTGTAATTGAAAAGCTTAATAATGAAAATATGATAGATTTAGGAAAACTAAATATGGATGAATTTGCTATGGGAGGGTCTACAGAATATTCATACTTTAAAAAGACAAAAAATCCATGGAATTTAAACAAAGTTCCAGGAGGTTCATCAGGAGGGTCAGCAGCAGCAGTAGCAGCTAATATGGTTCCTTGGGCTTTGGGTTCAGATACAGGTGGATCAATAAGACAACCATCAAGCTTTTGTGGAGTTGTAGGTTTAAAACCAACATATGGATTAGTATCAAGATATGGATTAGTAGCATTTGCATCTTCACTAGATCAAATAGGTCCTATCACAAAAGATGTATATGATAGTGCAATGTTATTAAACTTAATAGCAGGACATGACGAAAAGGATACTACATCAAGTAATAGGAAAAAAATAGATTACACAAAATGTTTAAAAAATGATGTAAAAGGATTAAAAATAGGAGTACCAAAAGAATTTTTTGGAGAAGGAATAAATGAAGAAGTAAAACAATCTTTAGAAAAGGCAATACAAACATATAGAGACTTAGGTGCAGAAATAGAAGAGTTTTCATTAGATGTAGCACAATATTCTTTAGCAACTTATTATATTGTTGCTTGTGCAGAAGCAAGTTCTAATTTAGGAAGATTTGATGGAATTCGTTATGGATATAGAACAAAAGAATTTAAAAACTTAAAAGAACTTTATAAAAAATCAAGAAGTGAAGGATTTGGACCAGAAGTAAAAAGAAGAATAATATTAGGAACATATGTATTATCATCAGGTTACTATGATGCCTATTATAAAAAAGCACAACAAGTGCGTACATTAGTTATGAATGAATTTAACAAAGCATTTGAAAAATATGATGTTATATTAACACCAACATCACCAACAGTAGCATTTGATATAGGATCAAAATCAAACAATCCATTAGAAATGTATTTAGCAGATATATGTACAGTTTCTGTAAATATAGCAGGACTTCCAGGGATATCAGTACCTTGTGGAGTAGATAACGAAGGAATGCCAATAGGAATGCAATTAATAGGGAATAAATTCTGTGAAGAAACAATATTAAATGCAGCATATACATTTGAACAAAAAATAAAATTCAGAGAGAATCATAAACCACAAATATAAGACACTAGGGACAGGTCAGAAATGTCCCATTAGGTAAGTGAATATTGTGGAGATGCGTAAAACAAAATTAGACAAAAAACGACAAAAAAATGGGACATTTCTGACCTGTCCCTAGTGTCTCAAAAGGAGGAAAATAGATGTCAAGAGAAGATTATGAAGTTATAATAGGATTGGAAGTTCATGCAGAGCTTTCTACAAAAACAAAAATATTTTGTTCTTGCCCAACAGCATTTGGTGCAGCACCTAATACACATACATGTCCAATTTGTATGGCTATGCCAGGAACTTTACCTGTATTAAATGAAAAAGTTGTGGAATATGCTGTAAAGGCAGGATTAGCAACAAATTGTGAGGTTTCTAGAAATAGTAAAAATGATAGAAAAAATTATTTTTATCCAGATCTTCCAAAATCTTATCAAATTTCACAATTTGATAAGCCACTTTGTGAACATGGGTATGTAGAAATTGAGATAAATGGAGAAAAGAAAAAAATTCGTTTAACAAGAATTCATATAGAAGAAGATGCAGGAAAATTAAATCATGATGAATTTGGAGGAGGAAGCTTAGTTGATTTAAATAGAGCAGGAGTTCCATTAATTGAAATTGTATCTGAACCAGATTTAAGAAGTGCAGAAGAAGTAGAACAATATTTAAGAAAGTTAAAATCAATTTTGGAATATATTGAAGTTTCAGATTGTAAAATGCAAGAAGGTTCTTTAAGAGCAGATGTAAACGTTTCTGTAAGAAAAAAAGGAGAAACAAAATTAGGAACTCGTACAGAAATGAAAAATATGAATTCTTTTAGAAGTATTGTAAGAGCAATTGAGTATGAAGTAGATAGACAAATTGATGTAATAGAAAATGGAGGAAAAATTGATCAAGAAACTCTAAGATGGGATGATGTATCAGGAAAGACATTTCCTATGAGAGATAAAGAAGATGCTCAAGATTACAGATATTTCCCAGATCCAGATTTAGTTGCAATTAAACTATCAGAAGAATACATAGAAAATATTAAAAATAGCTTACCAGAATTACCAGAAAGCAGAAAAGAGAGATATTTACAAGAATATAAATTATCAGAAAAAGATGCTAAATTAATTACAGCTTCTAAATATTTATCAGATTTATTTGAAGAAGCGGTTAAGGTATGCAATAATCCTAAAGCTGTTAATAACTGGATTATTTCTGATATTTCTAGAATATTAAATGAGACAGAAATGGAACCAATTCAAATACCTTTTGATGCTAAACAATTAGGAAAATTAGTAGTTTTAATAGATAAAGGTACAATAAGTTCAAGTATTGGTAAAAAAGTATTAGTAGAATTATTTGAAAATCCAAGAGACCCAGAAGATATTATAAAAGAAAAAGGATGGATTCAAATTTCAGATGAAGGGGCTATTAAAGAAGTAGTATTAAAAATATTAGAGAATAATCCACAATCTATTGCTGATTATAAAGGTGGAAAAGATAAGGCATTAGGATTTTTAGTAGGACAAGCTATGAAAGAAACAAAAGGAAAAGCAAATCCTCAAATGTTAAATAAGATGTTCTTAGAAGAATTAAATAAATAAAAAAAGCCAAAAGAAGGTAATCTTCTTTTGGTTTTTTATATAATTTGTTTTTTAATTCCATCTGTTATAAATCCGCATATAATAAATTCGATTCCAAAAATTAAACTTAATCTAAATAAGGTAAGTCCTATGTAATAAATTATTGGGTAAGCAAAGAAAAAGTTATATGTTAATAAAATAATAATTGCTATTGAAGATAATCCAAAGCAAAATTCTAATCCACCTTTTAAAACTTTACGGGTAATTTTTTCAAAGTTTTTATAATATTCCATTATTTTTTTTAGCATAATACACCTCTATAAATTAATCTATTAACATAATATCATGTGTAAAATAAAAAAACAATGTAAATTATAACCAATTATGTATAATAATGCTAAAGAGAGGTTTCTTTTATAAAAACCTCTCTTTAATAATAAATAAAAACTATGCATAATCTTTATTTTTGTTTTAGGCCATAGCTGCATTTAATTTTTTAGATAAACTAGATTTTTTTCTAGCTGCTGTATTTTTTACAATTACACCTTTACTGCAAGCTTGGTCAATTTTTTTAGTAGCTTCTGATAATAAAACTTTAGCTTCATCTATTTTTCCAGCATTAACAGCTTCATCAAATTTTCTAACAGCTGATTTATATCCAGATTTAATCATATTATTTCTTAAAGTCTTTTTTTCAATTACTTTAACTCTTTTCTTTGCTGATTTAATATTTGGCATATCGAATTGCACCTCCTCTTAGTCTGTATTACACTATAACATATGATATTCTAACATATTTTAGAGAAAAATGCAAGCAAAATTACAAATAATTATTGTAAAAAAACTAAACTTATGGTATATTGTGAAAAGAAGTAATATAAGGAGGTATACTTATGATAGCAATTGGTAGTGACCATGGAGGTTATAGATTAAAAGAAGAAATAAAAAAATATTTAGATGAAAAAGAAATAAAATATAAAGATTTAGGTTGCATGGAAGAGGAAAGTGTAGATTATCCTAATATTGCAAAAGCAGTAGCAAAAGAAGTACAAAATAAAAAAGCAGAAAAAGGAATATTAATTTGTCGTTCTGGGCTTGGAATGGCTATTTGTGCTAACAAATTTAAAGGAATTAGATGTACACCTTGTCATAATGAATATACAGCAAGATATTCAAGATTACATAATGATAGCAATATATTAGCAATGGGAGCAGATGATGTTTCTATAAGTGAAGCAATTTGTATATTAAGAATGTGGCTTGCAACAGAATTTGAAGGCGGAAGACATGAAGAAAGATTAAAAATAATAGAAGAAATAGAAAACGAGAACATGAAATAGGGAGGCATAATCTATGTGGGGAGATGTAGCAATTGCATTTTTGTTAGCTTTTATAGTAACATTTATGGCAACACCATATACGATAAAGATTGCACATAAAGTTGGAGCGGTTGATGTTCCAAAAGACGAAAGAAGAATGCATAAAAAAGCAATGCCAAAATTTGGTGGACCAGCTGTAATATTAGGCTTTTTAGTTTCTGTAATATATTTATTAATTGTTATGAGTATGGAAAGTACAATTAGTTTAAACGGAACAGAAAAATATGGAATGAAATTATTAGGTATGTTTCTAGGAATTGTAGTGCTTAGTATAACTTGTATTATAGATGATATAAAAACAATAAAGCCAATTACAAAATTAACTGGACAAATTATAGCTGCTATTATAGCAGTAGCTTTTGGAGTACGAATAGGAGATATAGATTTAGCATTTTTTAATACATCAGAATTAGGAGAAATATTTTCTATTATTATAACGATAATATGGATAGTAGGAGTAACTAATGCTATTAATTTGATTGATGGATTAGATGGCTTATCATCTGGAATATCTGTTATATCTGCATTATCATTATTAGTTATATTTGTACTAAATGGATCACCATTAATATCAATAATATTAATAACAGCTTTGGCAGGAGCATTAGTAGGATTTTTACCATTTAATTTTGCACCAGCTAAAACATTTATTGGTGATACAGGTTCAAATTTTTTAGGATTTTCATTATCAATTATTTCTATATTAGGAGTTGCAAAAACTTATACAATGGCAGTAATAGTGTTACCACTTATTGTACTAGGACTTCCTATATTTGATACATTATGGGCTATTATAAGAAGGCTAATTAAAGGAAAATCTATTAAAGCAATATTTAAAGCAGATAAAGGACATTTACATCATAGAATTGTTGCAAAAGGTTTTGGACAAAAACAAGCTGTTTTAATTTTATATGGAATTAGTGCAACTTTTGGAATATTTGCAGTTATTTTATTAGATAGTGGAATATGGAAAGCATTATCATTTTTATTAATGGTAATAGTCGCAATTAGTCTAGGATATAAAAACTTTCAAGAAGAAAAATCAGAAAGTAGAAAATACGAATGTGTAGAATGTAAATATATTTATAATCCTAAATTTGGAAATGAAAAAGCAGGAATAAAACCAGGTACACCTTTTGAAGAATTGCCAGAAGATTGGGTATGTCCTGTTTGCGGAGAAGGAAAAGATATGTTTGAAGTTCATCAATAAAAATTAGATAATATAAAAATTAATAGCAAAAAAATAATGAGAGGAGACATAATGGAAGATAAAATAATGAGATTTTTAGCATATGATGGCAAAATATCAGTTGTATGCGCAAATACTACAAATTTAGTGGAAAAAGCTAGAAAAATACATAATTTAAGTCCTTTAGCTACAGCGACATTTGGAAGATTACTTACAATAACTAGTATTATGGCACAAGAAATGAAAAACTCATCAGATAAATTAACAATACAAATAAAAGGAAGCGGAACAATAGGAACAATGTTAACAACAGCCAATAACTTTCCAAGAGTAAAAGGATATGTAGCAAATCCATATGTAGATTTACCATTAAATGAATTTGGAAAATTAGATGTTGGAGGGGCAGTAGGACAAGATGGATATATAAATGTAATAAAAGATATTGGATTAAAAGATCCATATATAGGCATATCTCCATTAACTTCAGGAGAAATAGCAGATGATTTTACAAATTATTTCGTTAAATCTGAACAGAGACAATCAGCAGTTGCATTAGGAGTATTGGTAAATAAAGATGGAGTAAAAGCTGCAGGAGGATATTTAATTAATCCAATGCCTGATAGTACAGAAGAAGAGATAGCTAAAGTAGAACAATCAATATTCAAGGCTGGTGCTATATCTAAGATGTTAGATGAGAATTTGAGTTTATTAGAGATAGCAAAGAAAATAACAGGAGATGAAGATGTAAAAGTTTTGGAAGAAAATATAACTCCAATTTATGAATGTGATTGCTCAAAAGAACATATGTCAGAAGGACTAGCAAAGATTGGAAAAGAAGAACTGGAAGATATTATTAATAAAGATGGTAAAGCAGAGTTAGTATGCCATTTTTGCAATAAAAAATATGAATTTTCAAAGGAAGAATTAGAAGGAATATTAAAAAATATATGCTAACCTTGTTTTTTTAAAGTTATAGTATATATTAAAAGTATGATAAAAAACAAAAAAAGGAGAAATAATTATGGAAAAAGAAATTTTAATTTTTGGACATAAAAATCCAGATACAGATTCAATTTGTTCAGCAATGGTAAAAGAAAGATTAAACAAAAAAAATGAAAATGATAGTAGTGTTGCAGTTCGTTTAGGAAATATTAACAAAGAAACACAATATGTATTAAATTATTTAAATCTAGAAGCACCAGAATTAAAAGAAGAAGTAGCAGAAGGACAAAAAGTAATTATGGTGGATCATAATGAATTTAATCAAAGTATAAAAGGTATTGAAAAGGCAAAAATATTAGGTGTAGTTGATCATCATAGAATAGCAAATTTTGAAACTTCAGATCCTTTATATTACACAGCTAGACCATATGGCTGTACATCTACAATTTTATTCCAAGATTTTAAAGGTAAAGGAATAGAAATTAATAGAGAAGAAGCAATTTTAATGGCAAGTGCAATTATATCTGATACATTGTTACTTAAATCACCAACAACAACTAAACATGATGAAAAAGCATTAGAAGAATTAGAAAAAATAGCAGGAATAGATATAAAAGAATATGGTTTGGAAATGTTAAAAGCAGGAACAGATTTAGATGATTTTACAGCAAAAGAGTTAATAAATTTAGATGCAAAAGAATTAGATAAAAATGGTATAAAATTTGTAATTGGACAAGTAAATACAGTGGATATACCATCTGTGTTAGAAAGACAAGAAGAATTAGAAAAAGCAATAGAGGAAGAATTGAAAGAAAAAGAATTAGCATTATTTGTATTAGCAATTACAGATATATTAAATAGTAATTCAGAAATTTTGGTTTTAGGAGAGAAATCAAGTGTTGTAGAAAAGGCTTTTGATAAGAAATTAGAAAATAATAGAGCTTTTCTAGAAGGAGTAGTATCTAGAAAGAAACAATTGCTACCAAATATTGATAAAAATATATAGAAATATAGGATGTACCAATAAAATGGTATATCCTTATTTATATTTGTACTCTTATATTACAATTTATTGCTTATAAAAAATAAAAGTTAAATTTTAAAAACTATTGAATAATTTAGTAATTAAATCTATAATAAATAAGTAGAATTAAAATAAGAAGATAAAAAATATTAGGAGTGATTAAATGACAAAGGAGACATCAGAAAACAAAGGAACAAAAAAAGAAACTTTCTTACAAGGTATTATAACACTTATATTTTCACAAGTTTTAATAAAATTGTTAGGGCTAGTATATACTTTATATTTAACAAACAGATCAGGATTTGGAGATAGAGGAAATGGAATTGTAGCAGCAGGTTATCAAATTTATGCAATGTTACTTACTATTTCTTCGATAGGAGTTCCAAATGCAATATCAAAATTAGTGTCTGAGAGAGTAGCTTTACGGAGACCATAAAGGAGCACATAGAATTTTTAAAATTGCATTTGCAACATTTGCGGTTATAGGATTAGTAGGAAGTCTAATGTTATTTTTTGGAGCAAATGTAATAGCAAATTATTGGTTACAAATACCAGATGCAGAAATGACTTTAGTAGCATTATCACCAGCAATTTTCTTTGTTGCAATATCTTCTGTTATGAGAGGATATTTTAATGGAAGGCAAAATATAAAAGCAACAGCAAGATCACAAACAATAGAACAAGTATTTAAAACGGCTCTTACAATAATTTTAGTAGAAATAATAGCTGTTATTTCAAATGTATCAACAGAGTGGATGGCAGGTGGAGCAACATTAGCTACTACACTTGCTACAATGTCAGGATTTGGATATTTGTATTTATATTACAAAACAAGAAGCAAAGAAATAGCTGTAGAGATAAAATCTACAGTTAATTATAAATATGAAAGAGTTAGAACAATTATAAGAAGAATTCTAGTTGTATCAATACCAATAGCTCTAACTGCAATAATGTCATCACTTAATAAGAACATAGATTCTTTTACAGTAGTTAGAAGTTTAAAACAATTTATGCCAGAAGATATGGCTTTATCGCAATATGGAATATTAGGTGGAAAAGTAGATACTCTAACTAGTTTACCATTATCAATAAATGTAGCATTTTCAACAGCATTAGTACCAGCTATATCTGCGGCAAAAGCTAGGAAAGATAAAAAAACAATCACAGAGAAAACATCGTTCTCTTTATTAACATCAATGTTAATAGGACTTCCTTGCACAATAGGAATGTGTATATTCGCAGGTCCAATTCTAAATTTATTATTTCCAAATGCAAGTGATGGAACAGTAATTTTACAAATTAGTTCACTAACAATTTTATTTACAATATTAGATCAAACTATAAATGGAGCATTACAAGGATATGGAAAGCTGAAAATACCTACAATATCATTAGGAATAGGAGTACTTGTAAAGTTAATTTTAAACTTAATTTTAGTACCAATTCCAGAAATAGGAGTAAATGGAGCAGCTTGGGCATCAGTAGCATGTCATGCAGTGGCATTTACGATAGCGATAACAGCACTTAGAAAAAATATTAAATTAAATTTAACTTTTTCAAAATTTGTAATTAAACCAGTACTTGCAACAGCTATTATGGGAATTTGTTCTTATTTTATTTATTTAAGTCTTTTAGGAATAATAAGCAATAAATTGGCTACAATAGTAGCAATAGTAGTTGCAGTAGTAATTTATGCATTGGCAATTATAGTCTTAAAAGTATTTAATAAAGAAGAAATTTTAAGAGTTCCAATGGGAAATAAAATATGTGCAGTATTGGAAAAACTAAAAATATATTAAAATTCTAAAAAAATAAAAAAAAAAGAAGGATTTTAGCTGTTTTTGGCGAATTTAATTAATTAGTAGTACATTTATTGTTTCGTTCAGACAATAAAGTACATAAACATTATATCTTATAGGAGGTAATTTAAATGAACAAAGCTGAATTAATCGCAGCAATGGCTGCAAAAACAGGAGAAACAAAAAAAGCAGCTGAAGCATCAGTTAATGCTTTTGTAGAAGTTGTAACAGAATCACTAAAAAAAGGAGAAAAAGTTCAATTAGTTGGATTTGGATCTTTTGAAGTAAGAAAAAGAGCAGCTAGAAAAGGTAGAAACCCACAAACTAAAGAAGAAATCAAAATACCTGCATCAAAAGCTCCAGTTTTCAAAGCTGGTAAAGCATTAAAAGATTTAGTAAACAAAAAATAAGAGTTTTGTATAAATATATAAATATATGAATTCATAGAAAGAAGCTAAAAATAGCTTCTTTTTTAAACTGAGACACAAGGGGACAGGTCTTAAATGAGACACAAGGGGGACAGGTCTTAAATGTCCTATAATATTTTTTTAATATTATATGACATTTAAGACCTGTCCCCCTTGTGTCTCATTTAAGACCTCCTTGTGTCTCACTATTTAATATCTACTTTAATATGAATATCTTTTAATTGATCATATTTAACTTCGCCAGGAGCTCCCATCATTAAGTCTTGAGCTTTACTATTTAGAGGGAAAGCTATAACATCTCTTATTGTATCAGAATCTGTTAAAAGCATAAGCATTCTATCAAATCCAGGTGCGATACCAGCATGTGGAGGAGCACCGAATTGGAATGCTGTATACAAAGCTCCAAATTTTGATTTTACTTCTTCTTCAGTATAACCAGCCATTTCAAATGCTTTAATCATAATGTTAATATCATGATTACGAACAGCTCCTGAAGAAAGTTCAACACCATTACATACTAAATCATATTGATATGCTAATATATCTAATGGATTTTCGTTTGTTAATGCATCTAGACCACCTTGTGGCATTGAGAACGGATTATGACTAAATTGTAGCTTATCGTGTTCATCTAATTCAAACATTGGAAAATCTACAATCCAGCAAAACTCGAAGACATCTTTTTTTATCAAGTCTAATCTTTTACCAAGTTCAGTTCTAATTTGTCCTGCTAGTTCTGTTGCTCTTTTTTCATTGTCTGCTATAAAGAAAATAGTATCTTCCTTTTCTAAACCTGCCAAATCTAATAATTCTTTTTTCAAATCATCTGGAATAAATTTATCAATAGGTCCTTTGTAAGATAAATCTTCTTGAACTTCTAAATATCCAAGTCCACCCATTCCAATTGAAGTTGCATATTTTAGCATTTTTTCATGGAATCCTTTAGACATATGACCTTTAACTTTAATGGCTCTGACAGTTCTATTAATAAATGGTTTAAAAGTACATTTATTAAAGAAATCTGATAAATCAATAATATATAAAGGATTTCTTAAATCTGGTTTATCAGTACCATATTTAACCATAGCTTCTTTGTAAGCAATTCTAGTAAAAGGTGTATTAGAAATAGATTTATTAGAAAATTCTTTAAAAGTATTATAAATAACAGGCTCAATTACATTAAATACATCTTCTTGAGTTGCATATGACATTTCCATATCTAATTGATAAAATTCACCAGGAGCTCTGTCAGCTCTAGCATCTTCATCTCTAAAACATGGAGCAATTTGGAAATATTTATCGATTCCAGAAACCATTAACAATTGTTTGAATTGTTGAGGTGCTTGAGGAAGGGCATAAAATTTTCCAGCATGTAATCTACTAGGTACTAAATAATCTCTTGCACCTTCTGGAGATGAGCTAGTTAAGATAGGAGTTTGAACTTCTAAAAATCCTTGTTCTATCATTTGATTTCTTAAGAATTGAAGAACTTTTGCTCTCAAGATTATGTTATTTTTTAATTTATTATTTCTTAAGTCAAGAAAACGATATTGAAGTCTTAAATCTTCTCTAATATCTTGATCTGTATTGATTTCGAAAGGTAACATTTTTGTTCTTTTACCTAATACTTCAATCTCTTCAATACGAATTTCAACTAAACCAGTTTTTAGTTTTTGATTAACTGTTTCTTCATCTCTTTTTTTAACTTCACCAAAAACAGTGACAGAAGATTCAATAGGAATATGAGAGGCAAAGTCTACATCTTCAGGGTTACCAGAAGTTACAACTTGTGTAATACCGTACATATCACGGATATCTAAAAATACTAGACCACCAAGGTCACGTATAGTTTCTACAAAACCAGCAATTCTAACCTTCTTTCCTACATCTTCTAAACTAATTTCATTACAAGTATGTGTCTTATACTTATTCATTCTAAACCTCCTATTATTAGACATTTTTAATTGTGTAAAATAAACACAAAAAAACGCCCTATGCATTATGATGCAGGGACGAAATAAACTTTTCCGCGGTGCCACCCAGCTTGAAAATATAACATTTTCCACTTTATTATTTTACTCCAATATGTTTCGCTGTTTAGGTTGACCTTAAAGGGCTTACAGCCTAGGACCCTTATTCTCTAAAAGTAATTTCTAAAAGCTTTGTATTGTACAAACGTAATATATTTTTTAACTATAAGTATTATTTTACATAGTTTTCCTAGATTTGTCAAGAGTTATACATATTTTTTCATTTATATTGAAATAAAATAAAAGATTATATGCAAAATATAAGAAGATTCTGATAAAAATAATAAGAATGTATTGACTTACTTAGTTATTATTTATAAAATAAAAACAATAAAATTGGTACTAGAATAAAGAGTAATTAGAAACTTCTCAAAATATAGAAAAATATACAAAATAAAAGTAAAAATGAATAGGAGGAAAAGTTGTGAAAAACAGCAAAATAGACACAAAAGGAATTACATTAATAGCTTTAGTAATAACGATAATTGTATTAATAATATTAGCACGGAATAAGTATAGCTTTTCTAACAGGAGATAATGGATTAATTACAAAAGCAATAAAAGCTAAATTTTATTCAGAGATGGCAGGGATAAATGACCAAAGAGATTTAAGTAAAATTATAAATTTTATGTATGAAGGAGATTCTGATACTGTTGAAAATAAGTTTTTAGAAAAAGCAGCAACAAAAGATGAAATAACAAAATTTAGTAATACATTAAAAGCAGAAATAATATTTACTAGAGAGTCATATGATAGAGGACAACCACTAGAAACTGAGAAAATATGGAAAGAAAATTTTTATGATTGTCAAGATATATTTAAAAATGAAGAGAAATTAGCTGGTTTAACTAGTGATATTAGTTATATCAGTAAAGAGACGTCAGGAGAGTCACAAAAATATATTTATGACAAAACAACAGATATATGTTTTAAAATTGAAGATACAAAAATAGGATCACACATTGTACATAGTATTGAATATGCGAAACTTATTATAGATGGAGAAAATGCAAAAGGAGTTGGAATTGTAGATGATGACTCTAAAATTGCTACAGCATCAGATGGAACAAAATGTTATGAGCCGAATTTAAATAACTTTAGTTATAAGACAGAAGTAGTATATTATTCAGCAGACTTAAAAAAACAATATACAATGAGTATAAAAGAATTTTTAGAACAGGGAAAACCATCAACAACAACTTATGATGGAGAAACATATACATTTGCAGATTATGTTGCAAAAGAAAATGGAAAAACAAGAATATGGGCAAATATAAAAACATCAGCAAATGGATTAGAAGGATATTGGACGTGGATACCAAGATATGCATATAAAATAGATTCTAAAAGTAAAACAGTAGAAATAATATTTGTAGATATTAATGATAAACCAATTGATACAGAAAAAAATGGAGAAAGTTTAGAAGAAGGATATACAGTGCATGAAGCATTTAAACAGCAAGATGGATTAAAAGGAATATGGGTTAGTAAATATCAACCATCAGCATTAGAAAGTTCAGCAATAGATAGCACAGAACCAGAAAAACCTGATTTAAGTAAATTTGTAGCAAATGATACAAAATTAATTTATTATACAGCAGATGGAAAAAATAGTATAGAGGTAGATTATACAGAAACACCAGAGCAAACAAAAGAAAAAGACGGAAAAGTATATTATTTTTATAATTATCCAAATAAAATATGGGCAAATATAAAATGTACAGCATATGGACTAGAAAGTAAATGGGTATGGATACCAAGGTTTGCATATAAATTAGAAAGTGGAGAAAGTAGTGTAATATTAATAGATACAAATAATAACCCAATAGATAAGCAAACATATGGAAATTCATTACCAAATGGATATACAGTGCATGAAGCATTTACACAACAACCTAATTTAAAAGGAATGTGGTTTAGTAAATACCAACCATCAGCCAAAGAGATAGGAACAACAGATAATGGGGAGCCACAAAAACCAGACTTAAGTAATTTTAGTAGAGATGATACAAAATTAATTTATTATACAGCAGATGGAAAAAATAGCATAGAGGTAGACTATACAGAAACGCCAGAACAAACAAAAGAACAAGATGGAAAAACATATTATTTTTATAATTATGGAAGCAAGATATGGGCAAATGTAAAATGTCAAGCAAATGGAGCAATTAGTTATTGGACATGGATACCAAGATATGCATATAAATTAGAAAGTGGAACAACAAAAGTAATATTTGTTGATGAAAACGATAGACCATTAAATACGAGTGTGTATGGAAATTCATTACCAGAAGGATATACAGTACATGAAGCATTTAAACAGCAAGATGGCTTAAAGGGAATATGGTTTAGTAAATATCAGCCATCGAAATAAATTTAAAAAAAATAAAGAAAGGAAGAAAATATGAAAAAAAATACTTTGAAAATAATGATAATTAGTTTTATAGCTTTATTATTATATTGTACCAATAGTTATGGAGTAGAAAGCGGTACAGTAAGAATGCAAATAAATGGTGGAACAGCATGGACAAACATAAATATATCAGAATCATATGCTGAATGTGAATCTTTAAACTCTCCAACATCTACATTAGGAACTTCAGCATTAAAAGCACATTTAACAACAGATGCAGATTGGAGTGCAATGGCAATATTTTCTGTTAGTCAATATGGAGGTGCAACTACTAATTCTCCAGAAACTACAACTGGAAATTCTTCAGGAATTTATAATGTAGGAAGTAAATGGACACAATCAACAGGAATTTTAAGTACAGCAAATAAAAATTCTACACCATATATTTCAGGTTTGTTTAATGAAGATGGAAGTGTAAAAAAATATATAAAACAATGGTCTACAACAAGAGCAGAAACAAATTTTGTTGGTTTTAAGGAATCGTCTTCGCAAGGTACTTATGGTTGGATGGGAGGAATCACAGTTTGGGGAACTTCTACATCAAATCCAGTTAGCATAAAAAATGGGCTTTTTGGGATTGGTATTGGTAGTGGCACCTACATCAGCCACGGTAGACAGGCTTCGGGTGGTGCGTTCAACGATGTTACATTTAGACCAGTTATTTGGAATTAGTAGAAACTACAATGGCAGTAGAACTGAATACTGAGCTCTGTAATTCTGTTAATGGCCATTTTTGAAAAGATTGACTTTTTATGTAAATATAGTTATAATATATATAGAAGACTTTTAAAATTGTCTTCCGAAAACTTCGGAGGACAAAATACAGTTCTCCGAATATAAAAAGGAGAGCTATACCACATGAATATTAATGCATTGAAAAGAGAAATGAAAAAACTGGAAAAGTTTTTTGTAGATCCAAGTGGGGAGATTTATACCGCAACGGAGCTACATGAAAAACTCGCAAGAGAAATCTGCGAGAAAAACCATTGGGAGTGGAAACTTTCAGGACTGTATTCAGCAGAGGACTTTCTGCTGGAAAAGAAGGGTTACATTAAAGTAGCAAAGTATGACGTATTTAAATACGTCGCCATGAGTAAAATATATGTAAAAAATAAGCATATATTTGAAAATGCGATTTATATCTCGGAGCTATTAAATCTTAAGCTCGAGATATATTAAAAGAAGAGCAGGAGGTTATTAAAGACCTCTTGCTTGCTTTTTATTAAGAAGCAAAAAATCTTTAATTGATAAATAAAGCAAAAAAGAGTATAATACAAATGTAATAAAAAAGAAAAGGAAATAAAAATGTTTAATATAGAAGAGGAATTAAAAAAATTGCCAAATAAACCAGGTGTTTATGTAATGAGAGACAAAAATGACACTATTATTTATGTTGGAAAAGCAATATCTTTAAAAAATAGAGTAAGACAATATTTTAGAAAAAACAATAAAACAGCAAGGATAGAAAAAATGGTAAGTTTAATAGACCATTTTGAATATATAGTAGTAGATAATGAAGCAGAAGCATTAATTTTAGAATGTAACCTAATAAAAAAGAATAGACCAAAATTTAATGTGTTATTAAAAGATGATAAAACATATCCGTATATAAAAATTGACGTGAAATCAGATTATCCAGGAGTTTTTATAACAAGGAGAGTAATTAATGATGGCTCAAAATATTTTGGCCCATATGCTAATCCAGGAGCCGCTAAAGAGATGATAGACTTTATTAAGCAAAAATATAAAATACGTCAATGTAGAACATTAAAAAATAGAGAAAGACCTTGTCTTAATTATCATATAAATAGATGTTTAGCACCATGTATGGGATATGTAACACCACAAGAATATAAAAAGCAGATAGATGAAATTATTGATTTATTAGAAGGAAAAACAGAAAAAATAATAAAAGAACTAGAAAAACAAATGCAAGAGGCTTCAATGAAATTAGAATTTGAAAAAGCAGCAGAGTTAAGAGATAGAATTCAATCAATTGAAAGAGTATCAGAGAAACAAAAAGTATCTAATATATCAGAAAACAATATAGATGTAATTGGAATTGCAAAATCAGATATTCAAATATGTATAGAAATCTTTTTTGTTCGTGGAAGTAAAATGGTAGGAAGAGAGCATTATTTCTATACAGATTTAAAAGATATGGAAGATAAAGAAATACTGTCAGGTTTTATAAAACAATATTATTTAGATAATCCTAATATTCCAAATAAGATTATGATAAGGGATGAAATAGAAGATAAGGAAACAATAGAGAAATGGTTGTCCACAATTTTAGGAAAAAAAGTGGAAATAAAAACTCCTAAAAAGGGTGAAAAGCTACGATTTGTTGAAATGGCGGAAATGAATAGTAAAGTGACTTTAGAAAATAAAGAAAAAGATAAGAGTGAAATTTTATTAGAATTAAAAGATGTATTAAGTCTAGATAAATTACCTAGAAAAATTGAAACATATGATATTTCAAATATATCTGGAGAATATATGGTGGCTGGTATGTGTGTAATGCAAGATGGTGTAGTAAAAAAGAATTTATCAAGAAGATTTAAAATAAAAACTGTATATAATCAAGATGATCCAAGATGTATGGAAGAAGTTATAACAAGAAGGTTGAAACATTCTATTGAAAATCCTAAAGGGGGATTTGGAATTTTGCCAGATGTTATTTTTGCAGATGGTGGAATTACTCAAATAAGGGCAACAAAGAAAGCTATTCAAAAATATGATTTAAACATTCCGGTATTTGGTATGGTTAAAAATGATAAACATCAAACACGAGCTTTAATGGACGAAAATAGAAAAGAATTAAAAATATCACCAAGGTTAATGAATTTAATTACTAATTTTCAAGATACAGTACATGATACAGCAATTACATACCATAGAAAATTACGAGATAAAGCTATTACTAAATCTGAATTAGATGAAATTGATGGAATTGGTAAAGTGAAAAAACAAGCTCTACTAAAGGCTTTTGGAAGTGTTGAGAAGATAAAACAGGCTAGTATAGAAGATTTGATTAATGTAAAAGGGATTAATGAGGAATTAGCGAAAAAAATAAAAAATATGAAAAATTAAGAAGTCTGACATTTTTAATGCCAGACTTCTTTCGAAGGAGTAATTTTCTCGCCCTTGAAAATTACTCGGACTTGTTATCGGTATTTTTATTTTTTTCAGACTTTATAGAAAATCTGAAATTGAAATTTACTGTCAATACAACAATAAAATTGACCAGTAAAATAATCAAAACATAAAGCCAATAGTCAGTTTGACTCAAGAGCCAAACTGGAATACAAGTTATTCCAGTATCAAATATTGCATCGGCAATATTGAAACTTTTATAACTATAGATATCAATAAAAATTGATACTATGGTTATTAGAATAAATTGCATTATCCACGTTTTGTCTTTAGCAACGAAGTTACTAAAGATTTGAAACCCCATAATTGTCAAGCCAGTGGCGATTATGGAATTAACTTGTTTGAGTTTCTGAGAAACTCCAGGAATAATCCATACAGATAATATTCCTGTTAATGTAGCTATTATTGGTAAAGCATACCAATAATTTAAAATAGCCAGTCCATCAAAGATGTACCAGATGATTGCAATAGTTGCAATCACTGGAAGAAGTATCTTGATGGTTGAGTTCTTGTTATTCATGTTGTGTGCTACCTTCTTATCTTTTAATATTTGACAGTGGGCGTTCTGTCATTGTTGGACTGAATTTTCAGTCATTATGTATATTATAGCACATTAAATAGAAAAAATCAATTTTTATGTATAAGTACAAAGTAATAGATGCTAGGAAATTTCCTAGCATCTATTTGGCTTGCAGCAAAATGACTTAAATAATAATGTCTTTTTTGTCTTTGTTTTTTTTATTTTCTTTTTTTAAGTTATCTGATTCTTCTAAATTTGGAACATCAAAATTTGATATTTCGGTTGAATCAAAGGTTTTGTAAGTATTTATATCAAGTAATTCTTCATTACTTTTTGGTCGTGCGTTTGAAATTAATTTGTAAATAAACAATGTCAAACAAGAAGTAATGAAAACAGCTCCTATTACCGGAATAATAGGACCTAATATCTGACTATAAATTAGCCAGGTTTCAGCCCCAACAATTCCCAAAGTTATAAAGACTATAACTATAGTCAAAATACTTTTTTTAATATCTTTCATTTTTTGTCCTCCTAATTATAAAGCAAGCCACTACAAAAATGTAGAATAATAATATAGCATAAAATTGCGGAAAAAACAAGTTTTGCAAAGCAAATGGAAAAAAATAGAATAAAAAATAGATATTTCTGAATGATTTTTAAAAAAGAATAATAAAAGAAGAATAAAAATATAGTTGAAGAATATACATATAATAAATAAAAATAAGGGGGAATCTTTTGTGGAATATACGAGAGAAAAATTTTTTGAGGTTATGTATAATACTAAATTGGACAAGTTAGTAATAAAAAAGGAAAGGTGGATTAGTAAAATAAGAAGAGTAATTAAAACTCATAAATTTATAACAACAGTAAGTATAGCATTTTTTATGTTTTCAATTGTAAATATAATTATGATATATAGTTTTATGAAAATTTTGCAAAATATATAAAAGTATGATAAAATACTACTATTCTAATAAAAGGAGGATAGTAGTATTTTACTACTAAAAAAGAATGAAATTAGCAAGTGAATGGAAAGAATATAAAATTTTAGATATGGCAGAGGGGCAAAAGCTAGAAAGATGGGGAGATGTTATATTAGCAAGACCTGATCCTCAAATTATATGGAAAGATAAAAGTTATCCAAAGAAATGGAAAGAAATTAATGCAACATACCATAGAAGTAAAACTGGTGGAGGAGCATGGCAATTTAATAAAAAGATTCCAAAACAATGGCAAATACATTATAAAAATTTAACTTTTAATATCAAACCAATGGGATTCAAACATACAGGGCTGTTCCCAGAGCAAGCAGTTAATTGGGATTGGATGATAAATAAAATAAAATCAGAAAAAAGAGAAATAAAAGTATTAAACCTATTTGCTTATACAGGAGGAGCAACAGTTGCTTGTTTATCAGCAGGAGCATCTGTATGTCATGTTGATAGTTCAAAAGGAATGACAACTTGGGCAAAAGAATATGTAATATCATCAGGACTAGAAGATAAAAAAGTAAGATTTATAGTAGATGATGTTGCAAAATTTGTAAATAGAGAAATTAGAAGAGGCAATAAATACGATGCTATCGTAATGGATCCACCATCTTATGGAAGAGGAGCAAAAGGAGAAGTGTGGCAATTTGAAGAAAACATTTATGATTTAGTAGAATTATGTACAAAAGTATTATCAGATGCCCCTCTATTCTTTTTAATAAATTCATACACAACAGGAATATCAAGTACAGTATTAAAGAATATATTAAACATAACAGTTGAAAAAAATCACAAAGGAAAAGTAGAATGCGGAGAAATAGGAATACCAATGGAAGAATCGAAGCTAGTGTTACCATGTGGAATTTACGGAAGATGGGAGAAATAAGAAAATGAGACAGGAGGGACAGGTCTTAAATGTCCTATAATATTGAGAAAAATATCGAAATTTGTCAAAATTGTTAATATATTAGCAATAATTACAAAATTCGACAAAATATAGGACATTTAAGACCTGTCCCTCCTGTCTCAGAAGGAGAAGTAGATGCAAGATTTAAAAGTAATTTATGAGGATAATCATATAATTGTGGTCGAGAAGATACCTAATGTTCCGTCTCAGTCTGATAAAACTGGAGATATGGATATGCTTACTTTGGTTAAAGGATATATTAAAGAGAAATATAATAAACCAGGAAATGTTTATTTGGGATTGGTGCATAGATTAGATAGACCTGTTGGAGGTATTATGATTTTTGCTAAAACTTCAAAGGCAGCGTCTAGATTGAGTAATCAGGTAAGAGAGAAGGTTTTTAAAAAGAAATATTTAGCTGTGGTAGATGGAAAGTTTGAAAAAAATAATGGAACTTTGGAAGATTATTTATATAAAGATGAGAGAAATAATATTAGTAAGGTTGTAAGTAATCAAAAGAAAAATGCAAAATTTGCAAAGTTAGATTATGAGGTTTTAAAATATAATGAGGTAAAAGACTTAAGCTTGGTTGAAATAAATTTACATACTGGTAGGCATCATCAAATTAGAGTTCAATTGTCTAATTTTGGTCATAGTATATTTGGAGATCAAAAATATGGAACAAGGGGAAAGGGAAAACAGATAGCATTATGGGCATATAAGCTTACAATTGAGCATCCAATAACTAAAGAAAAAATGACTTTTGAAGATTTGCCAGAACCAATAGGAACATGGTGTATATTAAAAAATTATAATAATGAGTAAAAATATTTGCATTTTAAATTAATCTATGTTACAATACATAGGTAATTATGAGAAAGACCGTTAGGAGGAATAAATAAGATGGGAATAGTAAAAGGAATATTAATAGCGATATATCTTGTTATAGCACTTGTTTTAATAGTATTAACATTAATACAAACAAAAGAAGATCCAGGACTATCTTCTACAATAACAGGTTCATCAACTAATAACTTCTATGAGAAAAATAAAAGTAGAACAAAAGAAGGAAAACAAAAAAAGTGGACAGTTATTTTATCAGTTGTATTTGTAGTATTAACAATAGCATTAGGAATTGTATATATGGCATAAAACGTAATAAAAGGGGCGGTTTTCATAAGAAAACTACCCTTTTTTGTACCGAAATTAAAACTTTTTGAAAAGGAGAGAAATTAAAAGTTAAGAAATGGAAGAAAAAGAACAAAAAATTTTAGATTTTATGAAAAATGAAGATTATGTACCAATGAAGGCAAAAGAAATAGCAATGCTTATGAGAGTACCAAAAAATGAGTATAATAACTTTTTAGAGATAATAGGAAAGCTAGAATTAGAATTAAAGATTCAGAAGAATAGGAAGAATCGTTATAGAATTAGTGAAAAAACTTATTATGAAGGCTATTATAGAAAAAATCAAAAAGGATTTGGATTTGTAAAAATAGAAGAGCAAGAAGATGAAATTTATATATCAAAAGAAAATTCATTAAATGCTTTAAATGGAGACAGAGTTTTAATAGAGATAGTAGAAGAAAGCAATAAAGTAAAAAAAGCAGAAGGAAAAATTATAAAAGTACTAAAACATGAGAAGGATACTGTTGTAGGAATATTTCAAAACAATAAAACATTTGGATTTGTTGTTCCAGACGATAAAAATTTTGGAACAGACATATATATTTCAAAAAAGAATTTTGGAAAAGCAAGAACTAATCATAAAGTATTAGTACAAATTACAAAATATCCACAAAAGGGCAAAAAGGCAGAAGGAAAGATAATAGAGGTATTAGGAAATGTAAATGAAGCGGGAGTAGACATGCTTTCTTTAATAAAAGAACATAAATTGCCAGCAAGATTTCCGGAAGCTGTAGTAGAAGAAGCAAAAAGATGTGGAAATAGAGTTGATAAAAAAGATATACCTAATAGGGTTGACTTAAGAGATAAAATAATTTTTACAATTGACGGAGAAGATGCAAAAGATTTAGATGATGCAGTAAGGGTAATAAAATTAGAAAACGGAAATTATGAGTTAGATGTTCATATAGCAGATGTTAGTTATTATGTAAGAGAAAATAGTTTATTAGACCAAGAAGCTCTAATTAGAGGAACAAGTATATATATGTTAGGAAGAGTAATTCCAATGTTGCCTAGAGAGTTATCTAATGGTATTTGTAGCTTAAATGCTGGAGAAGATAGATTTACATTATCATGCTCTATGGAAATTGATAAAAAAGGTAAAGTTATTTCATCAGAAATATATAAAGGAATTATTAAAGTTACAGAAAGAATGAGTTATACAGATGTACAAAAAATTATAGATGCTTCAGATGAAGTAACTTTAAAAAGATATCAGCCATATATTCAAGAATTTAAAAACATGGAAGAGTTGGCAATCATTTTAAAAAATAGGAGAATAGAAGAAGGATATTTAAATTTAGATATACCAGAAAGTAAGATTGATTTAGATATAGATGGACATGTAACAAATATATCTAAATATGAAACAACATTTGCACATGAAATAATTGAACAATTTATGCTTACAGCTAATGAAACAATAGCAGAAAAATTTTTCTGGTTAGAAGCACCATTTATTTATAGAGTGCATGAACAACCTGATTTGGAAAAAGTACAAGAACTAAATAAATTTTTATTTAATTTTGGATTAAAAATAAAAGCTAACAAAGATAATATTTATCCAAAGGAATTTGCTAAAATACTAGATGAAATAAAAGGAAAGGAAGAAGAAAGGGTTATTTCAAATTTAGTATTAAGAACTTTAAAAGTAGCTAGATATGAAGCAGAAAATAAAGGACATTTTGGTATTGCAAGTAAATATTATTGTCATTTTACTTCACCAATTAGAAGATATCCTGATTTGTTTATTCATAGAATTATATCAAAATATCTAGAAGAAAATTATGTTGTAAATGAAAAGTTTGTTACTAAATATAAGCAACAAGCAGAAGATAGAGCAAAACAATCTTCAGAAAGAGAAAAAGTTGCTACAGAGGTAGAAAGAGAAGCTGAGAATATTAAAAAAGCAGAGTATATGGAATCTAGAATAGGTGAAGAATATGATGGAATTGTTTCTTCTATTACTTCATTTGGTATGTTTGTTGAATTAGATAATACAGTAGAGGGATTAATAAGATTTGATAAATTAGGAAATGAGTATTTTATTTATGATGAAGATAGAAAAAGATTAATAGGAGAAAGAAGCAATAAAGTTTATAAGATTGGAGATAAAGTAAGAATAAGAGTTATATCAGCTAATAAATTATTAAGACAGATTGATTTTGAAATTATAGAAAATAAATAAATACTATAAATAGGTAATTAGTACTAAAAGTAAGCTACTTTCCTGTCAGCTTTTTCTAATAGAATATATAAAAAAAATATGTTAGGCACCTCTCAATGTAAAAATTGAGATTCTCCTAACATATTTTTTAATATCTTCTAATTTCGAAAAAGTTTCCATCCTCTTAGCTTACTTTTAGTACTAATTACCTATTTATAGTAAAAATATTATCTAATCCACATCATAATATTAGCAAAAATAATAACTAAAACGGAAAAGCATATAACAACTACACCACCAGTTTTATTATCAAGCTCTTTTATTTCATAAATAGCAAAACCAATTGCTTTTAATAAAATCCAAATAGTAAGCAATAAAAAAAATAATTTATAAATAACACTTGTCATAAAAAACTCCTTCTTTATGTTTCTGTTAATAACATTCCAGATTTAACAGAAGTATCTATTTCAACATCAAAAAATGCATTTTTATAATTTTCTAACCATGAATATTGTTCAAATTGTTTAGAAGTAAAAAAGTTTTGTAAAGAATACTTTCCTAATCCATCAATATCTGAGTTAAAGTTTTTTGAAGTTTTATATAAATAGTCAGAAAAAATGTTTTTTAAATAACTATTACAAGAATTAGAGATAGAATTTAAAACTTCTGGAGATAGATATTTAGAATCTTTAGACATAGAGTAAATCCTTCCTCTAAATTCACACTTTATTTTAATATAAGGGGCAGGTGTTGAGGTATCTACAGTTACATTAGTATTCTTAGATGGAGATAAATAAACATCTAAATAATTATTATTATTTTCAGGGTCAGGTATGGAAATAAGAAAACGGTCTAAGTCATTTTTTATATTTAAAAATGATATTGTTTCTAAAGCGTTTAATTCACCTACAAGTTTATCTGACTTAAAAACTGCTAATCCAATATTTTCGGCACCATTTTCACCAAAAATAGAGGAACTATTTGCTTTTATAATGTAATCTTTTTGAGAATCAATTTCAACAGAGTTGTTAGGAGTCCCTTCATTAACACCTCCTAATATTGCATAAGGTTCACAATTGTTACAAATTAAAGCATTAAAGAAATTACCAATTGTAGCATCAGGCATATAGCCTGTATATTGACTCGAATTAGTGAATTTTTCATAATAACTAGAAATTAAGTTCTCTAATTCTGGTTTTGTTTGTTCTAAATAATATTTCGCAGTGCATTTACTAATTACAATATTAGCAGAAGGTCTTACTTGAGTATCATTAATTAAAGTATAAATTTCATCAGATATTCCCTGAGAGGCTAATTCTTCTGAAAATATAATAACTTTACAATGTGACATATTGATTTGTTTTCCAAGATATCCATTAATTAGATTAGTAGCATTACTTAAAGAAGAAGCGGTAACTGTATTAATAATAGTGGAAGGCTTATTATTAGATCCAGATTCGGGGGATAATGAAGTAGAAAATTGAAAACTAACTTCTAATTTATTATCAGTAGAAGTATCAATTGCGATTGCTAATACATAAGCCAAATTATCAATACTAAGTGAAGAATAAGAGCTGGAAAATGCAATAATAAATATTACTATTAATGATAGTATAAAGATTTTTTTAAGTAGTTTTTTCATTTTTGATTCCTTTCTTTTTAAAATTAGCAACAATTAAAATACTTAATCCTAAAAAGAATACAATACCAAGCACTAAATATGGATAAATACTTCTTTCAAATTTTTGAGATATTGCATAATTTTTAGGAATTAATGATATTCCTAGAATTAATAATCCAAAGACATCAATTAAAGGTTTTTTAGTTGATATATTAGTTAATTTTTTAAATATTTCCATAGAAAATTTGATAACAATACTTAAATAACATGCAAAAACCAAAATCCAAAATAACAAGAAAATTGATTCAAGTCTTTGGAAGAAGTTACCAAATTCTATATATCTAGTAGCATTATATAGAGGTGTAATTTCATTTGTTGATACAAAAAAAGCAAAAATAAATAATAAAGTAGCTACACTTAAAAGTAAATATAATGCACTAATACCAATAGAAATAAGCAGAATTTTTTTCATGTTTTCAGGTTTCTTTAAAAATGGCGGTAAAAAATAAATGTATTCAATACCAGCAAATGAGTATAAATTTACAAGGCCTAAAACAAAAGTATTATAAATGCCTTCACCAAAAATGGGAAACATTCTTTGAGGGGTAAATTGCCCTAAATTAGTCAAAAATAAAAATATAACAGAAATTAATACTATAGGTAAGATAATTAAAGTTGTTTTTAAAGTAGCATTAAAATCTAATCTGTTTGCAATGCAAATGGCAATGATAAAAAAAGATAAAATGAAAAATATATTTGTCATAGGATAGTAAATAATTTTTATACTTTCACAAAAACTACGAAGAAACATACTAAAACTTGTTATAAAATAAAGTATAAATATAATACCAATAATATTTTTAAATATTTTACCACCAACGAATTCAGAAATATCAATAATGTCTAGGCCAGGAAAATTCCTTAATAGACGATATATGAAATATGCTATTAATATGGCAAAAATACTTACATATATTATATTTAGAATACTAGCTGATTTCATAAAAGATAAGATGTTCTTTGGAAGGTATAGAAGAGTGTGAGATACCACGATTGCAAGAATCATCATAATAGCTTCTACAGTACCAATTTTTTGATTTGACATAACAAACCTCCTTTTTTATTTATTTAAATTAGGATTATATTTCCATTTCATGGCAATTTCATCTTGATTATTCTGCTTTTTGGTAGCAAGATAAGGAGCGCGATATTCTCTTTTCCAAATAGGTGGTAATAAATATCCATTTCCTTTAGTATTGCTTGTAGGAGCAAAAGGAACTGCAAAAGGAACTCCAAAAGATTTTATACTACAAATGATAGAAATATAGACAAATAATCCAAGAGAAATGCCTAAGAATCCAGCAATAAAACCAAGCAGTATAAATAAAAATCTAAAATATCTTAAATGGAATCCAAAAGAATAGTCTGGAATAGCAAAAGAAGCAATACCAGTAATGGCTACAATAATTATTAATATTGGACTAACAATGCCAGCACTTACAGCAGCTTGTCCTAAAACCAGTGCACCAACAATTCCGTATAGTAGGGCCTATAGGAGATGGAACTCTTAGACCTGCTTCACGTATTAATTCAAAAGAGACTTCCATTATTAAAATTTCAACAATAATAGGAAAAGGAACACTTTCTCTTGAAGCAAGGATGGAATATAGGAGGCTAGTTGGAAGGATTTCTTGGTGGAATCCAGTAATTGCAACATACATACCAGGTAATAATAAAGTAATAAAAACAGCTAAAAGTCTAAAACCTCTTAGAAAGTTAGCAAAATTAGGCTTTAAATTGGTATCTTCAGGAGAGGAAAGAAAATCAATTAAAATAGATGGCATGATAAGTCCATAAGGAGTACCATTTACAATTACAATAACCCTGCCCTTTAGAAGGTGTTTACTAACTTTGTCGGGTCTTTCTGTTGATATTATTTGAGGAATACCTAAAATATTAGAATCAGATATTAATTGTTCTAATTCTCCAGCTGAAAATAAAGAGTCAACTTCTAAATTATTTAATCTATATTTTACTTCATTTACTAAATCTGAATTTGTAAGACCGTGCATATAACATACTGCACATTTTGTTTTTGTTATTTTTCCAACTTCAATTGTTTCTATAATCAGATTTTCATTATTAATAATTCTTCTGATTAGAGATGTGTTTGTACGAAGATTTTCAACAAAAGCTTCATGAGGACCTTTTATAACAATTTCATTATTAGGAGCATCTACACTTCTTTGTTTAAATCCTTTTACTTCAATATCAAATGCTTGATTTAAAGTATCAACAAATAAAATACAATTTCCGTGAATTTATTCCATTTGCTGCTTCATCAAAGTCAAAGATTTCTTTTACAGCATTTTGAGGCATTAGGCAACCCATAAGATAATTAGGTAGGTCGAATTTTTTTACTTTTCTAATAGTTATATTATTAGTTACTGATTCAGAAATCACTTTATTTTGAGAGCCATCATAAAGATTATTTTTATTTCGTAACATTAAAGGTTTTAAAATAAAATCATCCATTATTTGAGAATCTACCATTCCATCAATGTAGATTAGAAAGGCATTATATTGTTTACCACGAGCGTTCATTGTAAACTCGCGTAAGATAACGTCGCTATTAATTAATAAGTTATATTTTGTTTTTATATATTCTATATTTACAATTAAACTAGGAAATATTTTTGTTTTCTCTTTTGGTGCATTTTCGTCTGAATTATTATAAGATGTTGTATTACTACTTTCAGGAATATCAAATTCATAATTGTTTTTAGGTGTATATGCAAAAAAGTTATTAAATAAATCTTTTAAATTCATAAATTTCTCCAATTTTTGTATTTAATTACTATTTAGAATGAATAATTCTAAAATATAATTATTTTTAATATTATTTGGTAAAAAAACAAAAAATATACTAGTTTAAAAAATAAAAAAATGATATAATCAAATATAGAGAAAGATATACAAGGAGATTAATTATGAAAAATAAATTTGCAACTATAATTATGTCTATTATTATCATATTAATTATAGGAATTATTAGTATATTTGGAATAATTTTATGGGAAGAAATACAACAAACAGAAACATCAATAGAGCCAGAATCTTTTAAAACAGTTTTTTCTGAAAATTCAAATACAGTTAATAAAAACATAGAAACTCCAGCAGTAAAGGAAAATGTATTTGATGATATAAAAGACAGTAATCAAAATACTTCAGTAGATTATAGTAATATAAAAGTTGATAAATATTTTTATAATCAATTAGAAGATGAATCAAAAACAATATATAAAGCATTTGAAGCAAACCAAGAAAACTTGAAAACAGGTAATTATAAAATTGAATTAGGAAATAGTTTCTCAAATTTATTAAAAAAGGAAGATGGACAAGAACAACTAGGAAAATATTATCAATCTGCTTTTGAAGCTTATAATTATGATAATCCAGATGTATTTTATTTAGACCCTAATAAAATGTATTTAAATATCGAGACTACGACTAGTAGAAATGGAAATACATATAATGTTTATATTAATACAGGAGAGCAAAATAACTATTTTACTGATGATTTCTCATCAAAAGAACAAGTTGATACAGCTAGTCAAAAAATTGAAAAAGTAAAAAATAATATTATATCTAATAAAACGGGAAATGCTTATGATGACATAAAAATGGTACATGATTATTTAGTGAATAATGTAGAATATGATACAAGTATATCACAAAGTAATATTTATGATATATATGGAGCATTAGTAAACAATGTTGCTGTTTGCGAAGGATATGCAAGAGCTTTTAAATACATTATGGATGAAATGAATATACCATGTGTATTAGTAATTGGACAGGGAAAAAATTCTCAAGGGCAAACTGAGAATCATGCATGGAATTATGTCGAACTAAATAATAAATGGTATGCAATTGATGTCACATGGGATGATCCTGTGGTAACAGGTGGTGGAAGAGCAAGTAAAGAATCAAGATATAAATATTTTTTAAAGGGTTCTAATACTTTTTTACAAGACCATGTGCCAAGTGGACAGTTTACACCAAATGGAAAAGTATTTGAATATCCAGATATTAGTAAAGAGGATTTATAAAAAATATATTAAGAAGGAAATAAAAATGGAAGCAAAAGATACTAAAATAATAATAGGACTAACAATAGAAGAAGTAGAAGAAAGAAAAAGGAAAAATCTAGTTAATTATGATACTTCTGTACCAACTAAAAGCATAAAAAGAATACTTTTGGAAAACTTTTTTACACTTTTTAATTTTTTAAACTTATTTTTAGCGGTTGCTATATTTTTGGTAGGTTCATATAAAAATATGCTATTTTTAGGAATAGTAATTATAAATACAGCAATTAGTACTTTTCAAGAAATTCATTCTAAAAGAATAGTAGATAAACTTTCAGTAATGGCAAGTAGCAAAGCAAGAGTGATACGTAATGGAAAGAAACAAGAAATATCAATTAATGATTTAGTTTTGGATGATGTAGTCGAATTTAATACAGGAAATCAAGTCGCAACTGATAGTAAAATATTACAAGGAGAAGTTCAAGTAAATGAATCTTTTCTTACAGGAGAGCCAGATACTATTTTAAAAAAAGAAGGAGAAGAACTATTATCTGGAAGCTATATTGTAAGTGGAAAATGTATAGCAAAAGTAGAGCATATAGGAGAAGAAAATTATACAGCTAAGATTTCAAGTGGAGCAAAGTATGTAAAGAAAATTAATTCTGAAATAATGACATCACTAAATAAAATTATTAGAATTCTAACTTTTGCTATTATACCAATTGGAATTGCATTATTTTATACACAACTACATTTACAAGGAGCAAGTATGCAAGACGCAGTTATAAAAAGTGTAGCTGCAATAATAGGAATGATACCAGAAGGATTAGTTCTATTAACGAGTACAGTTCTAGCTGTCAGTGTTATTAGATTATCAAAGTCAAAGGTATTAGTTCAAGAATTATATTGTATTGAAACATTGGCTAGAGTAGATACTTTGTGTTTAGATAAAACTGGAACATTGACAGAAGGAATAATGGAAGTAAAAGATTTTGTACCAGTAAATACATCACAAGAAAAAATGTCAAATATTTTATCTAATATAGGTAAATTTTCTGAAGATGAAAATTCTACAATTGAAGCTATTAGAGATTATTTTAGAGAGACAAAAAATGAGTTTAAGCCAACACAGAAGGTAGCTTTTTCATCTAAAGCTAAGTGGTCTGGAATTTACTTTGAGGACGAGGGAAGTTATATAATAGGAGCACCAGAGTTTGTATTAAGAGATAAATTTGATAAATATAAAAATATGATAGAAAAATACGCGAAAGATTATAGAGTAATTGTGTTAGCAAATTCAAAAGAAAATTTTATAAAAAATGAATTACCAGATAATGTTGAGCTTATTGGATTTGTTTTAATTTTAGATAAAATAAGGAAAGAAGCAAAAAATACATTAGAGTATTTTGAAAGACAAGGTGTAGATGTAAAAATTATTTCAGGAGATAATCCAATTACAGTATCAAAAATAGCAAAGCAAGTTGGAATAAAGGAATATAATAACTATATAGATATGTCTACATTAAAAAGTGATAAAGAGGTCAAAGAGGCAGCTTTAAAATATACTATTTTTGGTAGAGTTTCTCCAACACAGAAAAAGGCTTTAGTATTAGCTCTTCAAGAAAAAGAGAAAACAGTTGCAATGACAGGAGACGGAGTAAATGATGTTTTAGCATTAAAAGCATCTGATTGTAGCATTGCTATGGCAAATGGAAGTGACGCAACTAAAAGTGTTGCACAATTAATTTTATTAGATTCTAATTTTGCTTCTATGCCAAAGGTAGTAGCAGAAGGAAGAAGAACAATTAATAATATCCAGCGTTCAGCATCATTATTTTTAGTTAAGACAATATATTCAACAATTCTTGCGTTAATGTTTTTATTTATGGGGTCAGCATATCCATTTGTACCAATTCAATTAAGTTTGATTAGTACAGTAACAATAGGAATTCCATCATTTATATTAGCATTAGAGCCAAATAAAGAAAGGATAAAAGGAGAATTCTTGAAAAATGTTGTAGCAAGAGCATTACCTACTGGTCTAACAGTTGCACTTAATATATTTGTAATATCAATATTGTATAAAAATGGAATAATTCCAACAGAACAATATTCAAGTTTGTGTGTAATTGCTACAGGAATTTGTGGGATAATATTATTATTTACACTTGCTAAATCTAGAAAAAGTGAAGAAACTATGTTTCCGGTTTCTATTTTTAGATTGTCACTTGCTATAATATTAACTGGAATGTTTGTTTTGGGTTTAACGGTTTTAAATTGGTGGTTTAATATTGCACCTATTGAACCAATGATAGAGAAAATTGCAAGAATTATAGTTGTATCAATTATAAATTTTATAGTACTTACGATTTTGTTTAGGAAGTATTTGAAGATAGAAAAATAAAAAAGACTCTTAAAATATTAATTTATACTTAATATTTTAAGAGTTTCTTTTATATTATAATATAATACAAATTAATCCGCCACTACCTTCATTTACAATTCTTTCTAATGTTTCTTGTAATTTTATTTGAGCATCCTCTGGCATTTTTGAAAGTTTTGTTTGTAATCCTTCATTTACAAGTTCATGCAAACTTTTACCAAATATATTAGATTCCCAAATTTTCTTTGGATCACTTTCAAAACCAGAAAGTAAATAATTCACAAGTTCTTCTGATTGTTTTTCAGAGCCAACAATAGGAGAAACTTCTGTTTCTACATTTGTTTTTATTAAATGTATAGAAGGAGCTGTGGCCTTTAGTTTAACACCAAATCTTGAACCTTGTTTTACCATTTCAGGTTCTTCTAAAATAAGTTCATCCATAGAAGGAGTTACAATTCCATACCCTTTGCGATTTACCTCATCTAATGCATATGCTATTTTATCATATTTTTTCTTGGTAGTTGAAAGCTCTGCAATGATACTAAATAAATCTCCTTCATTTTTTACATTAACACCAGTAATTTCAGTAAGAACATTATAGAACAATTCTTCTTTTAATGTGATTTCAATATTAACATTACCAGAACCTAGTTGAATATCAGCAATAGAAGTATTAGATATAATTTCAGTCTTTTTAATTGAACTTGCACATGTTGAGACATCTTTTAATACAGTAACTTTTTCAAATGCTTCCTTAATTTCTTTATATAATTCAGCTTTTAAAGGATGAGTAAACTCTAATCCATCAATCCATCTAGGAAATTTTATTTTTATTTGTTCTACTGGAAATTCATATAGAACTTTAGAAAACATATTGTTAATATCATCAATTGTTAAATCTTCACAGTTTGTTGGAATAACAGGTGTTTCATATTTTTCACTAAGAGTATTAGCTAATTCTTGAGTATAGCTAGAAGAAGGTGTTTCAGAATTTAAAAGTATAATAAAAGGTTTTCTTAAGGCTTTTAATTCAGAAACAACTCTTTCTTCTGCTTTGATATAATCCTCTCTAGGAATGTCTGTAATTGAACCATCTGTTGTTACTAGTATTCCAATAGTAGAATGTTCTTCAATAACTTTTTTTGTTCCAATTTCAGCAGCTGTTTCAAATGGGATTTCTTCTTCTGACCAAGGTGTTTTTACCATTCTTGGCATATCATCTTCTAAGTATCCAATAGCATTGTCTACTAAATATCCAACACAATCAACAAGTCTAGTTTTAAATTTTAAGTTATTGTCTAATGTGATTTCAATTGCTTCGTTAGGAACAAATTTTGGTTCTGTTGTCATAATTGTTTTTCCACCAGCACTTTGTGGCAATTCATCTTTTGCTCTTTCTTTTTTATATTCGTTGTCAATATTAGGAATTACAAGTAAGTCCATAAATTTTTTTATAAATGTAGATTTTCCTGTTCGCACAGGTCCAACAACTCCTACATAAATGTCACCATCCGTTCTTTTTGCGATGTCTTGATACAATCTAGTATTTTCCATCTATATACCTCCTTCAATTCTAAGAAAATGTTTGTACGAAATTACTTTAGTTAATATATATGGTGGAAAGTTTTATAATATGACAAGTTTTATTTAAATTTAAGTTTTGATATTTTTTATAGGCAACAGGGCAAGGATTTATATACTCCTCATTTAAAGAATAAATATTATTCATTACGTTCAAAAAGAAAATCTAATATAAAAAAACAAGGCTTTTTCACTCAGGCTAAAATGTATATATGTATATGATTTTATAATGTTTGAATATGATTGGAGCAATATTAGAATTTCTTAAATAAATTAATGGAAAATGTTCGCGTCGAGCTTTAGCTCGGACTAAGTGAAAGGGTGCCATTAATTTATTTTAGAAATTCTTATGTTGCGTATTGAACTGAAAACATTATAAAATCATATACATATATACATTTTCCCGTGAACATTACTCATTTTTTTATATAAAATTTTCTAATTTTCTCTTCAATCAATCTATTTATTCTTTCAATGAGGAGTATATAAATCCTTGCCCTGTTGCCTATAAAAAATATCGTAAAAACTTGATAAAAAGAAATAGATATGATAAAATGGCAACATTATAGAACAAAGCATATAATGTACTAGGTTAATACATTGAAAGGAATGAAATAATATGGATAAAAAAATGCAAGATGTGGTTGATGTATTAAAAGAATATAATCAAGAACATATTATAAATTTATTAAATAAATTAGAGGAGCCAAAAAAACAAGAATTATTAGAACAAATAAACAAAATAGACTTTCATCAAATTATGGAATTATATGATAATACAAAAAAAGAAATTGAAATAAAAGAAAACATAATAGAATCAATTCCTTACTATGATAAAGAAAAATTAACAAAAGAACAAAAAAATGAATTTGACACTATAGGAGAAGAAATTATAAAAAGTGGTAAATATGCTGTTGTTACTATGGCAGGAGGACAAGGAACTAGATTAGGACACACAGGACCAAAAGGAACTTTTAAATTAGATGTATATGGAAAAGGAAAATATTTATTTGAAATATTAATAGACAATTTAAAAGAAGCAAATAAAAAATATGATACAGTAATACCATGGTATATTATGACAAGTAAAGAAAATAATAAAGAAACAACAGATTTTCTAGAAAAAAATAATTACTTTGGATACGATAGAGACCATGTAACAATATTTATGCAAAGTGAGTTACCATTAGTTGATACAGAAGGAAAACTTCTTATAAGCAAAGAATTAAAAATTAAAGAAGCTTCTGATGGAAACGGAGGAACATATTCTTCTTTAAGAGCTAGTGGTTGTTTAGCAGATATGAAAGAAAAAGGAATTAAATGGGTATTTATTGGAGGAGTAGATAATGTTTTATTAAAAATGGCAGATGTAACATTATTAGGAATGACAGCAAAACAAGGAGTTCAAATTGCTTCTAAATCAGTAGTAAAGGCAAATCCTCATGAAAAAGTAGGAGTTTTCTGTAAAATAAATGGTCATCCAAAAATTATTGAATATGCAGAATTACCAGAAAAAATGGCAGAAGAAGTAGATAACAATGGAGAGTTAAAATATGGAGAATCAAATATTATGTGCCACTTATATACTATAGAAGCAATAGAGAAAATAAGTAAAGAAACATTAATGTATCATAGTGCATTTAAAAAGAATTCATACATAGATGAAACAGGAAAAGAAATAATACCAGAAGAACCAAATTCTTATAAATTTGAATCATTTATTTTTGATGCTTTTGAATTTTTTGATGAAATGGCATTATTAAGAGTAAAAAGGGAAGATGAATTTGCACCTGTAAAAAATAGAGAAGGATCAGATAGCCCAAAAACAGCAAAGGAATTATACGAAAAATATTGGAATCGACAAAGACAATAAATAATATAAAAGCTTAGAAAATTATTATTATCATTAGTAGGAGGAATAATAATGGAAGAATGTAAAATTTGTAATTTATATAATTTAGAAGAAACTATTGCTAAAGATTTATTAGAAAGTGCTATATATCCATGGGAAGTTTTACCTAAGATTTCTAATTTTATATTAGAATTAGGTAAAAAGTTAGATGAAGATAAATACGAAAAAAGAGAAGAAGACATATGGATTGCTAAAAGCGCAAAAGTTGCACCAACAGCATATATTCATGGACCAGCAATTATATGCGAAAATGCAGAAGTAAGACATTGTGCTTTTATTAGAGGAAATGCAATTGTAGGAGAAGGGGCTGTTGTAGGGAATTCTACAGAACTAAAAAATGTTATATTATTTAACAAAGTTCAAGTTCCTCATTATAATTATGTTGGAGACTCTATACTTGGATATAAATCTCATATGGGAGCAGGATCAATTACATCAAATGTTAAATCAGATAAAAAATTAATTGTAATAAAAAATGGAAAAGAACAAATAGAAACAGGAATAAAGAAAATTGGTGCTATGCTTGGTGATGAAGTTGAAATAGGATGTGGAAGTATATTAAATCCAGGTTCAATAATAGGAAAAAATACAAATATATATCCATTATCTTCAGTAAGAGGAGTAGTACCGAAAAATAGTATTTATAAAAAGCAAAATGAAATAGTAGAAAAAATTTAATAAAAAATCAACCTAAGTTAGGTTGATTTTTTTTACTACATTTGTTGTTTACCAGGTATAAAGTAATCAACAACACCATAGATTAAAGCTCCTATAATAGCGGCTATCCATGAAATAGAATAACCTGCAACAAAGAATTGAGTAACATATAAAATAATAGCAGCTAATGCGAATCCAACAAAACCTTTACCAAAGGGACTAGCATGTAAACCAGTAAATTTGATAACTAAATAATCAATTATAGTTAAAACGATAGCAGCTATTGCTAAAGTCCAGATACTATTAATAGTAAATCCAGGTGTAAAAAATGCAGTAATAGCTAATACTACTGCTGAAGCTATAAGTCTTCCCACTATTTGCCATACAGTAGAAGCACCACTACTTGATTGATTTCCTTGAACATCTGACATAAGTCTAACCTCCTTAGCTATTTAAATTGTAAATAATATACAATTAAATATGCAGATTTAAATTTTCCGTTATTTAAGTTGTTAGAAAATCTTATTTTGTCTTTAAACTTTCTTGTGGTCAATAATATTATTCACAAAAAAATAATAATTATACTAAAAAAAACTGTATAGAATAGTTAAAATATGTAAAAAATAAAAATAAAAAATTATAAATATGGAGGAAGAGCTGTGTTAATTACATTTTTTAGAGCAATTGTTTTATATTTAATTGTTTTGGTGGTTATGAGATTAATGGGAAAAAGAGAAATTGGACAATTACAACCTTTTGAATTGGCTATTTCTATTATGATTGCAGATTTGGCTTCTATTCCGATGACAGAAATAGGAATACCAATATTTAATGGAATTGTGCCAATATTAGGACTTTTAGTAATGCATTTAATTTTATCGCTTATTAATTTGAAAAGTTTAAAGGCAAGAGAAATTATATGCGGTAAACCAAGTATTTTAATTTATAGAGGAAAAATAAATGAAAAGGAATTAAAAAAAGAAAGATTTACAATTAATGAATTAGAAGAAAGATTAAGAGGAAATAATGTAGTGAATTTAGGTGATGTAGAATATGCAATTTTAGAAACGAGTGGACAAGTAACTGTAATACAAAAACCAGAAAAAAGAAATACTATACCAGAAGATTTTAATATTGTACCAGAATATGAAGGAATTCCATATGACTTAGTAGTTGATGGGAAAGTTATGAATAAAAATTTAAAGGCGATTGGAAAAAACTATAATTGGTTAAAGAAACAAGTGGAAAAATTTGATATTAAACCAGAAGAGGCTCTTGTTGTGACAATTGATGGAAAAGGACAAATATTCTGTCAAAAAAAGGAAGAGGTGGACTAAACTGTGAAAAAGGAGATAATAGTGTGCATTATAATTGTAATAGCTATTATAGTTGGAAATATTATAACACAAAATTATACAGTGAAATCAATTGGAATATTATCAGAAGAATTAGAAGAATTAAAAAAAGATGTCATAGAAGCGGAAGAAAATGGGGAAGAAGAAGTAAATGAAAATATAAAAAATAAAAAAGAAGAAATAAAAAAAGAATGGGAAAATAGACATGATAAATTAGCATATTTTATTGAACATGATGAGTTAGAAAAAGTAGAAACAGATTTAACAGCATTAAATAGTTTTATAGAAACTAAAGAATATGCAGAAGCAATTAGTGAGTTAGATAAATGTGTTTTTGTATTAAAACATATTGAAGATAAATATGCATTTAATTTACAAAATGTATTTTAAATAAAAACCTATATTAAAAAATATAATATAGGTTTTTATAATAAATTTTATTTTTCATAACTTACTTTAGCATATTTCTTTAATTTTTCATAAACTAAATAATTAACTGTTCCTGCAGGGAAATGACCATCTTTATCTTTTTTTCCAGCTGGTACACCTGTCAAAACTTCGATTCCTTCTTCAATAGATGAGACAGAATAAATATGGAATTTTTTATCTTTTACTGCTTGAATTATTTCATCAGATAATTGTAAATTATCAACATTTTGAACAGGTATCATAACACCATGAGAACCATCTAAGCCACGCACTTTACATACTTGAAAATATCCTTCGATTTTTTCATTTACTCCTCCAATAGGCTGGATTTGTCCTTTTTGGTTTACAGAGCCTGTAACAGCAATTGATTGATTAATTGGGATGCCAGATAAACTAGAAAGTAATCCATATAATTCAGTACTAGAAGCACTATCACCATCTACTCCATTATATAATTGTTCAAAACAAATACTTGCTGTTAAACATAAAGGAATATCTTGAGCAAACATTTCACCTAAATATCCAGTTAATATTAAAACACCTTTTGAATGAGAAGGTCCAGATATTTCTACTTCTCTTTCAATATTAACAATATTACTTTTTCCTGTATAAGTGTTAACAGTTATTTTTGCTGGCTTTCCAAATGTATAATCACCAACAGTTAATACTGTTAAACCATTTAATTCACCGACTTCATATCCAGAGGTATTAATTAAAAGTGAATTTTCTTTTATCATTTCTAAATATTTTTCATCATATTTTTTAACTCTTTCAATTCTTTCAGACAAAGCTTTATCAATAAATTTTCTAGTTACGATTTTTGATCTAGAAATTTTAGCCCATGTTGCAGCTTCACCAACAACTTGAATTAAATCATCAAATCTAGTTGAAATTTTGCTATGACTTCCTGCTAATTTAGAAGCATATTCAACTAATCTAGCCATTGCATCTCTATCTAAGTGAGGTAAACCTTCATGTTCGCAAAATCCATGTATAATTTGAGCTAATTTATTGACATTTTCATTAGTAATTTCAGCAGATTCCTCAAATTCAACTTTAATTTTAAATAATTTTCTGAAATCAGAATCCATTGCTAATAATGTCTGATAAATGTTACTATTACCTATTAATATTACTTTCAAATTTAAAGGAATAGGTTCTGGTTTTAAAGAAATTAGAGTTACAGAAGAACGCTGGTCTGCCACATTTTCAATTCCTAATTCTTTTATTCGTAAAGCTTTTTTTAAAGCTTCATAACAAGCAGTGTTTGATAATAAATCTTTTGCTTGAAAAATAATATAACCACCATTTGCTTGTTGCATAAGACCAGATTTTAACATTGTATGGTCAGTTTTTAAAGCACCATAATAGTTTTCATATTCCAATGTACCAAAAATGTTTTGGTAAGAATAGTTAGAGTCCATAATAACAGGAGCGCCATCTCTGTTTGAATTATCAACAAATAAATTAACACGATAATTTAAACAAGGATCAGTTTTCCTTAAATTAGGATTTGGTTGATTTTGAGGTGTTTGTTTATTAGGATCTTCTAAAAAAGTTGGAATATTTTTTAAAACATCTTGTTTTACATTATTTAAAAAAGTATTTATTTTTTTATTTCTTTTATATTTAGATTTTAAATAATTAATGTGAACATTTACAGTAAGTAAAGCCACATTTGATTGCCATTCTGAAATTTTTTTGTCAGATTGACGCTCTATTTCTTTTATTTGACTTATAGCAGTCATTATTTGTTCTTGAACTAGAACAGATTTTGCTTCATATTGTTGTTTTATTTCATCAGATAGTTTATCAAATTCTTCTTCTTCTATTGCTTTACCATCTACAACAGGCATCATATAAATACCATTTTGAGCAGCTTTAACTTGAAAATCATATTTAGAAGCTTCTTTATTTAATTTATCTAATAAAGCAGAACGCTTTTCTTCAAATTCTTGTTTTATTAAAGCTTTTTCTTTTTCAAAATCATCATTATTAAATGTTTTTTGAATATCTTTTCGTATTTCTTTAATAAATCCATCCATAGCTTCTTTAAATTCTTTACCCTGTCCAGCAGGTAATTCAACAGCTATTGGTTCGTTTGGATTTTCAAAATTATAGATATAACACCAATCTGAAGGAACTTTCTTTTTTGTTGCTATTTTTTGTAGATAATTTTTTGTGTACATTGTTTTACCAACTCCACTAGGTCCTTCTAGATATAAGTTATATCCTTTTACATCAACTTGCAAACCAAATTCTAGAGCTTTAATACCTCTGTCTTGACCTATTCCTTCTTGGATGGGTTCTAATTCTTCTGTGGTATCAAAGTGAAAAATATCTGGATTACAAGTCATTTTTAAATCTTTATAATTTAATTCATTTTTATTTTTCATTTGTTTCCTCCAATATTTTTTCTTAGTATAACCAGTTTAAAATTATTTTATATTAGTTGTAAGAAAAAGTAAAGAAATTATGAAAAAAAAATGAAATATGTTTATGAATATGTTAAATTTCGTAATCGTATGTTTTATTAAATAGTATAAAAGCTAGTTCCTTAAGGGTTATAATATTTTTAAGATTATATCCGTTTGATTGAAGAGAAAAATAGAAAATCTTATATAAAAAAATGAGTAATGTTCACGGGAAAATGTATATATGTATATGATTTTATAATGTTTTCAGTTCAATACGCAACATAAGAATTTCTAAAATAAATTAATGGCACCCTTTCACTTAGTCCGAGCTAAAGCTCGACGCGAACATTTTCCATTAATTTATTTAAGAAATTCTAATATTGCTCCAATCATATTCAAACATTATAAAATCATATACATATATACATTTTAGCCTGAGTGAAAAAGCCTTGTTTTTTTATATTAGATTTTCTTTTTGAACGTAATGAAAAGGATATAATCTTAAAAATATTATAACCCTTAAGGAACTAGCTTTTACACTATTTAATGAAACATATAGATACAAACAATAATATAAATACAGTAAAAAAATAATTGAACTACTTGTTCAAAATAACATAAAACTATTGCAATATTAAACAAAAGTATATATAATAAAAACAAATTATCTGTAGGTGAGAGGATAAAAAAGTATGAACAAAACAAAAAGAAAAATATTTGAAACTTCAATGAAATTATTTGCAGAAAAAGGCTATGATGCGACAAGTATAGAAGATATAACTGCAACAGTAGGAGTAGCAAAAGGAACACTATATTATCATTTTTCAAGTAAAGAAGAAATATTTAACTTTTTAGTAGAAGAAGGAATAAAACTTTTACAAAATAGTGTAGATATAAAAACTGCAAAATTTCCTAATTATATTGATAAATTAAAAGCTATTGTTTTAATACAAATAAAAATAGTAGTAAAATATGAAGACTTAATAACTATACTTTTAAGCCAATTTTGGGGAAATGAAAGCAGAAACCAAATGTGTAAAGAAAATATCCTTTCATATATTAGTAAAATAGAAGATATTGTAAGAGAAGGAATTGAAAAAGGCGAAATAAAAAAAGGAAATCCACAAGCAATTGCTTCTGAAATTTACGGGTTAATATGTTCAAGTTTGGTATATAAAGCAAGAAGTAAAGAAGAAATAGATGTTATAAAATTATATAAAGAATTTGAGAATACAATAATAGAAGGATTAAAAATAAATAGAGGAGAGATAAAACAATGAGAAAACCAATTCATGATTATATGGAATTTACAGACTTAAAAGATATGCTAAATAAAACTGGTGAGATATATGGAGATAGACCAGCATATGTATTTAAAACTGAAGAAAAAGGTAAGTTTAGAGAAATTACACATAAAGAATTTAGAGATGATATAAATTCTTTAGGTACAGCACTTATTGAATTAGGTTTAAAAGGAAAAAGAGTTGCTGTTATCTCTGACAATAGATATGAGTGGGGATTAGTATATTTAGCTGTTGCAACTGGAGTAGGAGTAATTGTGCCTTTAGATAAAGCTCTTCCTGATAATGAAATCGAGAGTCTAATGATGCGTTCAGAAATAGAAGCTATAGTTTACTCTAAAAAATACGACGAAGTAATGAACAGAGTAAGAGAAGAAAAAAATACAAATGTAAAATATTTTATTTCAATGGATATAGAAAAAAATGAAAAAGAAGTGTATTCATTAAAGCAATTATTAGAAAAAGGAAAGAAAAAAATAGAAGATGGAGATAGAGAATTTTTAGATGCTAAAATTAATGCAGAAGAAATGGGGATAATGTTATTTACATCTGGAACAACAGCAAGGTCTAAAGCTGTTATGTTATCACATAAAAATATATGTGCTAATTTAATGGATATAGCATCTGTTATAAAGTTAAAAGAAGATGATAGAATGTTATCATTTTTACCATTACATCATACTTTTGAATGTACAGTAGGTTTCTTATATCCAATTTCAAAAGGATGTTCTATTGCATTTTGTGAAGGAATTAGACATATAGCAGATAATGTAAAAGAGTTCCAAGTAACTGCAATGATATCTGTTCCTATTTTATATGAAACAATATACAAAAAGATTATGAAGGGAATAGAGAAAAAAGGAAAATTAGAAACTGTAAAAAAGGGAATAAAAATTAGTAATTTCTTATTAAAATTTGGAATTGATATAAGAAGAATAATATTTAAAGAAGTACATGAAAACCTAGGAGGAAAAGCTAGATTATTTGTTGCAGGAGGAGCTGCTTTGGATCCGGAAGCAGAAAGAGGTTTTAACAATTTTGGAATAAAAATGTTACAAGGGTATGGTTTAACAGAAAGTTCACCAGTAATAGCAGCAGAAGATGACAAATATCAAAGATTAGGTTCAATAGGAAAAGCTTTTCCAAGTATAGACGTAAAAATAGAAAATCCAAATGAAGAAGGAGTAGGAGAATTACTTGCAAAAGGACCATCAATAATGCTTGGATATTATAACAATGAAGAAGCAACAAAAGAAACATTAGAAGATGGGTGGCTACATACAGGAGATTTAGCAAAAATAGATAAGGATGGATACATATTTATTTCAGGAAGAAAGAAATTTGTTATTGTATTAAAAAATGGAAAAAACATTTATCCAGAAGAACTTGAAACTTTAGTTAATAAAATTGAAGGAATAAAAGAAAGTTTTGTATACGGAAAGCCAGAAGATGATGGAGATTATAAAATTTGTTGTAAGATTGTTTATGACAAGGATAATGTAAAAGAGATTTATGGAACAGATGAAGAAGAAAAATTAAAAGAATTAATTTGGCAAGAAGTGAAGAAGGTAAACAAAACAATGCCTGCTTATAAATATATTAGAGAAATTACTTTAACAGATAAAGAATTAATAAAAACAACTACTCAAAAGATAAAAAGATTTGAAGAAATGAAAAACGTAATATAAGGAAAAAAAGGGAAAAGGTTAGTAATACTTTTCCCTAAAATTTAGTTTGTAACAAAAATGTAATATTTCTGTAACATAAATTTAATATAAAAAAATGAATATCATCTTGTAGTTTTTTGTTAGTTAATGTATAATTATAGAGAAAAGAGCAAAAAGCAAACACGCGTAAGATAAAGGAGGTAATTTACAATGTCTAAATCTGGCATAGTAAATGTGAGAATGGTTATCACAGAGGAAAAAATATTATCAAATATAGATAAAGTTCAAAAATTGATTAATCCAAAAAGTAAAAAACAAATTATTCAATTAGAAGATGATACTTACTTTAAGGATTTAGTAGAATCAATAAAAACATATTTAATTGAATATCCAAAAAAGAAAAACTTCCCTACAAGTGTGTATAAAGCAGCTTATGGGTTAGTTGAATTTGCTACAAATCAATTTGAAGATAATACAAAGAAAATAGAAGAATTAATTAGACAAAGAGAACAAAATATAGCTTTAGCAGGTCAATTAAAAGGACTTATTGATGCAGTAGTTAATAAAGAAAAGGATTGGAAAGACCAAGTAAAACAAGCTGAAGAAAACTTTTCAGAAGATATAATAGAACCTTTAACTATTGTTGGAAAAGCAAGAAGTACAAAATCACAAAATTATCAAGATGCAATGAAATTATTAAATGCTAGAGTAAATAACTTAGAGTCTAATTTACATATAGAAATTGATATGGAAAGAATTGAAGATAGATCAAAAGCTTTAAGTTATATTGGAATAGAAATAGCTGATGCATTAAAATCAATACCAACACCAGTAGAAGAAGTTGAAAATCAACAAGAAATACAAGAGGTGCAACAAGTTCAAGAAGAACAACAATATATACAAGAAACAACATTTGAAACAAAACCAAGTTTATGGCAAAGATTTAAAAATAGCAAATTTGTAAGAGCAATGAAAGCTATTACAAGAATTAGAATAGTAATTGATGCTCCAAACGCACTTCCAGAAGGAAGAGGAGAAAATAATTAGTAAAGTAAGAAGTTAGCTAAAGCTAGCTTCTTATTTTAATTTGACTTTTTTTGGTATATATAGTATAATAACAATCAGTGTAATAGTATTGATCGGAATTTATTAAAATAGAGTATATATGTAGGAAAGAGAGAATTATAAAGACTGCATATTAAGTAAATAACTCTATTATTTTGTACATAGGAATGAAAAATAGTAAATTAGGTCAAAATTAGTTTAGAGAATAAACTAGTTTTTTTAACATTTTAAAATGAAGGGAGAATATATGATAGAAGAAAATATAAAGAGAAGTAAGAAAGAAGAAGAAAAAAAGACTCAAACAAAAAGAACAAGAACTAGAAAGGAAAACAAAACAGAAAAAAAAGGAACACAACCAACTGAAGAAAAAAGAACAAGAAAACCATATCAAAGAAGAAATACAAATAAAATAATGAAACAAGAAAAAAATGAAAAAAGCAGTAAAGAAAACAATATTTTTAAAAAGCCAAAATTAAAAATAATCCCATTAGGAGGACTTCATGAGATAGGAAAAAATATCACTGTATTTGAATATGAAAATGAGATTATAGTAGTAGATTGTGGATTATCTTTTCCAGATGATGACATGCTTGGAGTTGATTTAGTAATACCAGATATTACCTACTTAGAAAAAAATGTAGATAAAATAAAAGGTTTAGTAATTACTCATGGACATGAAGATCATATTGGAGGGGTTCCATATTTATTAAAGAAAATTAATATACCAATTTATGCTACTAGATTAGCAGCGGGATTAATTAGAAATAAATTAGAAGAACATAAATTACTGAGAAGTACAAAATTAAATGAAGTAATGCAAGGTCAAACTATTAAACTAGGAAAAAACTTTAAAGTTGAATTTATAAGAAGTTCACATAGTATTCCAGATTCTGTAATGTTAGCAATTACTACTCCAGCAGGAACAGTTCTTCATACAGGAGATTTTAAAGTAGATTATACTCCAATTGACGGAAAGTTAATGGATTTTGGAAGAATTGCTGAATTAGGAAACAAAGGAATATTAGCTTTAATGGCAGATAGTACAAATGCAGAAAGAAAAGGATTTACTATGTCAGAAAGTTCTGTAGGAGAAGTTTTTGATAAATTATTTTTACATTGTACAAAAAGAATTGTAGTTGCAACATTTGCGTCAAATGTTCACAGAGTACAACAAATTGTTAATTCAGCTGTTAAATATAATAGAAAAATTGCAGTTTGTGGTAGAAGTATGATAAATATGATAGAAACAGCAAGAAACTTAGGTTATATAGAATGCCCAGAAAATATATTTATTGATATTGATATGATTAATAACTATACAGATGAACAATTAGTTATTATTACGACAGGAAGCCAAGGAGAACCAATGTCAGCTTTAACAAGAATGGCAGCGGGAGACCATAGAAAAGTAAAAATAACGCCGAATGATTTAGTTATTATTTCCGCAACACCAATACCAGGAAATGAAAAATTTGTATCGAAAGTAATAGATGATTTAATGCAAATTGGAGCAGAGGTTGTTTATAGTTCGTTAGAAGATATCCATGTTTCAGGACATGCTTGTCAAGAAGAACAAAAACTAATCTTGGCTTTAGCGAAACCTAAATATTTTATACCTGTACATGGTGAATATAGACAGTTAATTGCTCATAGCGAAACAGCTCAGAGTATGGGAATTGATAAAGATAATATTATTATGTTATCAAATGGTAGAGTTTTAGAAATAAATGAAGATGGTGCAGAATTCACATCTACTGTACCAAGTGGAAGAATATTAGTTGATGGACTTGGAGTTGGAGATGTAGGAAGTATAGTACTAAGAGATAGACAGCATTTATCTCAAGATGGTTTAATTGTTATTGTTTTAACTATGGATTCTTCAACAGGAGAAGTAATAGCAGGACCAGATGTTATTTCAAGAGGTTTTGTTTATGTTAGAGAATCTGAAAATTTAATGGATGATGTAAAATCTGTTGTTAGACATGAAATTAAAAAGTGCGAAGAAAAAGGAATTCGTGATTGGTCTACAATAAAATCAACAACAAGAGAAAATTTAAGAGATTATATATTTGCAAAAACTAAAAGAAACCCAATGATTATACCAATTATAATGGAAGTATAATAAAGTAAGGGAAAAGAATATGAGTGATAAAGAAGTAAGAAATAATAAAATCAAAAGAAGGATATCTATATCTAAAATAATAGAGAGTTATAAAAATGGAATGACATATAAGCAAATAGGAGCAGAATTTGAGGTATCTGAAAATGCTATAAGAAATAGAATAGTAGAATATGAGAAAAAAACAGGTGAAAAAATTAGGAGAACTAGAACATCATCTAAAAATCAAAATATTCCAATAAAAGAGTTATTTATTAAATATGCAACAGGTGAAGATATTGAAGAATTAGCTAATAAATATAATATATCAAAAAGTTTTGTGAAAATGAAAGTAAGAGAATTTGCTGAAAAGAAACAGATATTTATGAAAGCTATAAATGAATTTAGAGAAGAATGCAAGAAAAATAAAAATGTAGTTAATGCATTTAACTTAGGATATAAAATCAGAACTATAGCTATAAGGAATGGTTTGACTGAGGAAGAAGTTCATGAAATACTCGAAGGAAATAAAAAAAGACACATAGAAGATTCTAAAGTTATGAATGAAAAGATGATATATAATTATATTGTGAGATTTGGATATACGAAGGAACAAGTTGAAAAATTTGCAATAGCTAATGGTTTTGATGTTAATAGGAGAATGGTTAAATTAATTAGCAAATATAAAAAAACTATAGATTTAGAAAAAAAGAAAAATTCAAGAAACGAAGAAGAAAGATAAGGAATCAAGCTTTATATACATGAAGCAGTGTTAAAATTAATATAAAAAGGAGAGAATGGTTAATATGGATTATAAAGATTTAGCAAATTTAATATTTCCAAACAGCAAGGAAATTTCATATTATGAAGAAAAATATCCTAGAAGAGATTTAAAAGAGGGTGCAATTGTAACTAGATATGCACCAAGTCCAACAGGATTTATGCATATAGGAGGATTGTATCAAGCTTTAATAGCAAAGAAAGTTGCAAATCAAACAGAAGGAGTATTTTTCTTAAGAATAGAAGATACAGATCAAAAAAGAGAAGTTAAAAATGCTGTAAGTGGAATTGTAAAAAGTCTACAAGAATTTGGAATTGAACCAGATGAAGGTATGATTTCAGAAGAAGAAGAAAAGGGAAATTATGGTCCATACAAACAATCTCAAAGAAAAGAAATTTATCAAGCTTATGCAAAATATTTAATAGAACAAGGAAAAGCGTATCCATGTTTTTGTTCTCCAGAAGAAGGAGAAGAAATTAGAAAAAAACAAGAAGCTGCAAAAGTTAGACCAGGATATTATGGAGTATGGGCAAAATGTAGAAATTATACAGTAGAAGAAATGGCAGAAAAAATAAAAAATGGTGAAAGTTATATTATTCGTTTTAAATCTCCAGGAAGAGAAGATAAAAAAATCAAACATAAAGATGTAATAAAGGGAAATGTAGAATTTCCAGAAAACGATCAAGACATTGTAATTATTAAAGCTGATGGATTACCAACATATCATTTTGCACATGCAATAGATGACCATTTAATGGGAACAACACATGTTATCCGTGGAGATGAATGGCTATCATCTGTACCATTACATTTACAATTGTTCTATGAATTAGGATTTAAAGCACCAAAATTTGCACATATTGCTCCTATTATGAAAAATGATAATGGTAATAAAAGAAAATTAAGTAAGAGAAAAGATCCAGAAGCAGCTGTTAGTTATTATGAAGAAGAAGGAATACCAGAAGAAGCAGTAAAAGAGTATTTATTAAATATAGCGAATTCTAATTTTGAAAATTGGAGAAGAGCTAATAAAGATAAGGACATCTCAGAGTTTGAATTACAATTAAATAAAATGGGAGTAAGCGGAGCTTTATTTGACATGGTAAAATTATTAGATGTTGCAAAAACTGTTATATCTAAATTTTCAGCAGAAAAAGTATATGAAAAATCTTTAAAATGGGCTACTAAATATGATAAAGAATTAGAAAAAATGTTAGAAAATAAGGAATATTCTTTAAAAGTATTTGGAATTGAAAGAGGCAATAAAAAGCCTAGAAAAGATATTTCTAAATGGTCAGAAGTAAAAGAAAATATAGAATATATGTATGATGAAAAATTTGCTGAAAAAGACCAAGAATATCCATATCAAGTAATTAATGACAAAGAATCAATTGAAAAAATATTATCATTGTATATAGAAAAATATTATGGAGAAAAAGATGATAAACAACAATGGTTTGACAAAATAAAAGAATTAGCTGGAGAAATGGGATATGCAAAAGAAGTAAAAGAATTTAAAGAAAATCCAGATAAGTATAAAGCTCACGTAGGTGACGTAAGTACAGTTTTAAGAGTTGCTTTAACAGGAAGAACTAATACACCAGATATGTATGAAATAATGCAAGTCTTAGGAAAAGAAAGTATTATAAAAAGATTTGAAAAAGCTAAGGAACAATTATAATAATATTTTTAATAAATTGCTTAAGGAGATGTGGTTATGAAATATGATGTAGGAGATATAGTAAGAACAAAAAAACAACATCCTTGTGGAAGTAAAAAATGGGAGATAATAAGAGTAGGAGTAGACTTTAAGCTGAAATGCCAAGGATGTGAACACATTGTTACTTTACCACGAGAAAAAGCATTGAAGGCAATAACAAAAATAGAGAAAAAGGTTGAGGATTAAGTTTCTTAGCCTTTTTTATATATTATGAAAACGATATAGATTTTTTTTATATAAAAGTATATTATACCAGTTTTAATTGAACAAATAAGAACAAAAATACAAAAAACGACATATTATATAGTATAGTATTAGTCAAAATACTATATTGGAGGTGACTTTAATATGGAGCCACAAGAAACAATTTATTGTTATGATAACAAAGAGAAAAAATGTGAAAAGAAGAGAGACTGTTTAGGAATTATAGCTGTTATATTATTAGCTGCATTTTCAGTTGTTATTGGATTAATAATTGGTGCATCAGTAGCAGGAGCAATATTAGAAGCTTTAGCAGCAGTAATTGTTTTAGCTGTTATCTTGGGACTTTTATTAATACTAACAATAATTCTTATGATATGCAATAAAAAGAAAAACAAAAAAGATAAATGTAAATGTTGTTGTTAACATTTGAAATTGCAAATAAGCAAAAACGGATTTTCTATTTTAGAAAATCCGTTTTTGCTTTTTGTAGATAATAAATTTTTAAATTTAAATTTATAGATTTAAATAATCGTCTATTATGCTCCATACAGAGTCTTTATAAATCTTTCTTTCAGAAGAGAAAGGAAGAGTAGTAATATCTCCAATTGGATTAATTTGTTTTTGTAAATCTAAAACAGCATTATCAACTTTAGTTATAGCTATTTTATCTGCTTTATTTGCTAATATAATAAAAGGTAATCCAGAAGATATAATATAATTATACATTAGTCTATCATTAGCAGAAGGAGAATGTCTAATATCAATTAGAAAAATAATAAGAGAAATTTCTTTTCTATTAAATAAATATTCTTCTATAAATTTTCCAACTTGTTCTTGTTCTTTTTTTGACATTTTACTATAACCATAACCAGGTAAATCAACAAAATAAAAAGTTTCATCAATATTATAAAAATTGATTTGGCGTGTTTTGCCAGGTTCACTACTAGTTCTAGCTAATTTTTTTCTATTTATCATTGTATTAATAAAACTTGATTTTCCAACATTAGATTTTCCAACCAAAACAATTTCAGGTAAATTATTTTTAGGATATTGTTTAGGACTAACTGCTGAAATTTCAAATTTAGGATTTTTAACTAACATATATATTTTCTCCTTTTTGAGACAAGAGGGACAGGTCTTATTTGTCTCATATATTTTATTTAATAGTTTTTTATATTTATAAATTAATTTATGAGACAAATAAGACCTGTCCCTCTATGTCTCATTTTTCTATTTTTTCTAGACCACCCATATAAGGTCTTAATACTTCTGGAATTGTAACACTTCCATCTGGATTATAGTTATTTTCAACAATTGAAATTAACATACGAGGAGGAGCAACTACAGTGTTATTTAAAGTGTGTGCAAAATATGTTCCGTTTTCTCCTTTTATTCTAATTCCAAGTCTCCTTGCTTGGGCATCTGTTAAGTTTGAACAGCTTCCTACTTCAAAATAAGCTTTTCTTCTTGGACTCCAAGCTTCTACATCACAAGATTTTGCTTTTAAATCTGCTAAGTCTCCAGAACAACATTCTAATGTTCGAACTGGAATGTTCATACTTCTAAAGAATTCTACTGTATATGACCACATTTTGTCATACCATTCCCAAGATTGTTCTGGTTCACATACTACAATCATTTCTTGTTTTTCAAATTGGTGAATTCTATATACACCACGTTCTTCGATTCCATGAGCACCTTTTTCTTTTCTGAAACAAGGAGAGTAAGAAGTCATTGTGTAAGGCATATTTTCTTTTTTCAAAATTTGATCTTTAAATTTACCAATCATTGAGTGCTCAGAAGTACCTATTAAATATAAATCTTCACCTTCAATTTTGTACATCATTGCATCCATTTCTTCAAAACTCATAACGCCTGTTACTACATCACTTCTAATCATATAAGGAGGAATACAATAAGTAAATCCTTTATTTATCATGAAATCTCTAGCATATGTTAGAACTGCAGAATGTAGTCTTGCAATATCACCCATTAAATAATAAAAACCATTTCCAGCTACACGTCTTGCACTATCTAAATCAAGTCCGCTTAAAGATTCCATTATTTCGCCATGATAGGGGATTTCATAATCAGGCACAACAGGTTCTCCAAATTTTTGAATTTCTACATTTTTGCTATCGTCTTTACCAATAGGAACAGATTCATGAATTATATTTGGAATTTTCATCATTCTTGAATTTATTTCAGAAGAATATTTTGACTCTAAAGATTCGTTATTTTCTAGTTTTTTGTTTATTTCTTGAACTTTTGCTTTTACTTTTTCTGCTTCTTCTTTTTTTCCTTGTTTCATTAAGTTTCCAATTTCTGAACTTAATGATTTTCTTTCTGCTCTTAAATTATCTCCATTTAATTTTGCTTCTCTATTTTTTATATCAAGATCAATTATTTCATCAACTAAAATAAGTTTGTTGTCTTGAAATTTTTTCTTGATATTCTCCTTTACTATATCAGGATGTTCTCTTAAAAATTTAATATCTATCATAATTTCCCTCCGTAATACATCTAAAATTTCTATATTTTTAATTATTTTTGGTAATTTTTTTCTATATCCTTTACTAATTCAAATCTTACTTTTTGACCAGTAATATTATCAGGTCTTTCTGGTATTTCTTCTAAAAACATTTTTTCAGGTCTTACCCATAACTGACGATTATCTTCTCTATTATATAAAGGTTTATAAACTACCATTCTTTCTTTTGTTTCTGAATCATAAGCAACATCTTCTACAAAATAATAATTTCCTTTAAAATGACGATAAACTTTACCTATTTTTATTTGATCCATTTTAAAATTAATCCTCCATTTATAAAATTTGTTAATATTATATCTTATTTTCTAATAAATGGCAACTAAACGGGGTAAAATAAAAGAAGAAATAATTTAAATGGAGATTGATAAAAGTGTTAATAGAGTTTATAAAATTTTTAATTTATTCAGGAATAATTGTTATTATTTCAAAATATGTATTAGTTACTACATTAAGAAAACTAGCAGAAACACTAAATTTAAAACCAAAAACAGTAGGAGATATCGCAGGATACGCGACTTCTATGCCAGAATTATTAACGATTGGAACATCAAGCTTTAGTGGTTTAATATCAGCAAGTATTGTTAATGTAATAAGTTCAAATGTAATAAATTTAATACAATATGTATCATCTATTTTTTTAAATAAAAATCAAAAGGTGTTAAAGAATAGAGCAATTAAAATAGATTTGATTTTGGTTGCAATAACAATTATAATTCCAATTATATTGTTTGCTTTCAATATAGAGATAAATATAGGAGTAGTTCCAATTTTTATTGGGCTATGTGTGTTGTTTGTTTATTTGAATTCGAATGTTCATAAATTATATTTGAAAAATGAAGATGAAAAATTGGAAAAAGAGATAGAGGAAGAAGAAAAGTGGCAAAAAAATAATAAAAAGAAGACAGTAAAATATATATTTTATTTATTGTGCTCAGGTGTGTTGCTTTTTGTTGTGGGGGAATTGCTTGGAAATACTCTTGAAAATCTTTGTAATCAGTTTAATATTTCACAGACAATTATAGGTATTTTGCTTGGTTTTATTACAAGTATTCCTGAATTGATTACTTTTTTTGAAGCTCAGAAGCATTATAAAAAGAATACAGAAGATGCAATTTTAGGTGTTGTTGAGGCAACTAATAATCTTTTTACATCTAATATTTTGAATCTTTTTGTTATTCAATCTATTGGAATTATAATTTATAGTATTTTTGCGTGAAGTTAAGTATTATAGCTTGATTAAATAATGTAAAAAATTATTCCCCTTTAAAGAATCATCTTTTATATCATTTAATCAATAAAGGCTGGAAATTATGAATTTTAAATAAAAAACACTTGACAAAACTAAACAAAATGAGTTATAATATTATTCGTTACAAGAAGAAGTCAAACTTCTCACCTTATCTAAACTAGGAAAAAGGTTAGAATTAAATAAACTTAGCAAATACATGCTAGTATTATTTTAGATTTGACTTGTAACAAGAGTCAAATTTTTTTATTATTGGAGGTGTTTTTTATAAAACAAGAATTACCAATCAACAGACAAATCAAAGCAAGAGAAGTTCAATTAATTGGAGAAAATGGAGAAAAATTAGGTGTTATTTCTTTTAACGAAGCTTTAGAAAAAGCAGAAGAAAAAAACTTAGATTTAGTATTAGTTGCACCAAATGCAACACCAGTAGTTTGTAAAATAATGAATTATGGAAAATACAAATTTGAACAAGCTAAAAAAGAAAAAGAAGCTAAGAAAAAACAAAAAGTGTTAGAAGTAAAAGAAATAAGAGTAACTCCAAATATTGAAGAACATGACTTTGGTTTTAAATCAAAAAATGCAAGAAAATTTTTACAAGATGGAAATAAAGTAAAAATTACTGTTAGATTTAGAGGAAGAGAAGTAAACAATTCAAAAGCTGGAGAAATGGTTCTAAATAAATTTATAGAAAATTTAGAAGATGTTTCAATTGTTGAAAAGTCACCTAAATTAGAAGGTAGAAACATGTTTACAATTTTAGCTAAAAAAACAGAAAAATAAAATCTGTTAATATAAAAGCAAATAAAAAAGCGAAAGGAGTTTATAATTATGCCAAAATTAAAAACAAATAAAGCTGCTAAAAAAAGATATTCTTTAACAGCTACAGGAAAAGTAAAAAGAACAAAATCAAACAGAAGACATTTATTAGCAAATAAGACAAAAAGACAAAAAAAATCAGGAAGAATTCAAAATGGATACGCAGATAAAACATGCGAAAATACAATTAAGAAATTATTACCATATGGAAATTAATAAGAATAAGGAAGGTGAAAATAAATGGCAAGAGTAAAAACAGCAAGAACAACTAGAGCAAGACATAAGAAAATATTAAAACAAGCTAAAGGATATTATGGAGCAAAAAGTTATAGATTTAGAAATGCAAACCAAGCAGTTATGAAATCTTTATCATATGCATATGTTGGAAGAAAAGATAAGAAAAGCAATTTTAGAAAATTATGGATTGCAAGAATAAATGCAGCTGCAAGAATGAATGGAACAACATATAGTAAAATGATAGCAGGGTTAAAGAAAGCAAATGTTTCTATTAACAGAAAAATGTTAGCAGAAATAGCTGTATCAGATCCAAAAGCATTTACAGAAATTGCAGAAGTTGCAAAAAAAGCATAGTAAAAAGTAAAATAAAAAGCTATTAGGAAAATAATTTAAAATTAAAATCCTAAATAGCTTTTTTTATTGTTTTTTCATTTTAGGTTTAGAAATTAAAGCTGCTAAATATCCGAAAAATACAGCAGCAGAGATTCCACCTGCAGCAGCTTTTACACCCCCTGTAAAAGCACCAAGTAAACCACTTTCTTGAACACCTTCTATAGCACCTTTAGCTAGGTTATAGCCAAAACCTGTAAGAGGAACAGTAGCACCTGCTCCAGCAAAGTCAACAAGATATTTATAAATACCTAATCCACCTAAGATAGCACCGGTAGTAACAAATATAACTAGAATTCGAGCTGGTGTAAGTTTGGTTTTATCAATTAAAATTTGTCCAATAATACAAATAATACCACCAGTCAAAAAGCATTTTGCTAACATGGGCCAATTAAAAACGTTCAACCAATTTATATCCATAGTTATTATATCCTTTCATTTTAAATTTCTATACTAATAGCATGAGCAATTCCAGGGATACTTTCTCCTTGTTGTGAAGTCGTAGAATTTGTTAAAGCACCTGTAGCTATTAATAGTATCTTTTTTAGTTTTTTCTGTTTTAATTGCTTAAAGAAATAGCCAGAAAAAACAGTTCCACAACAACCACAGCCACTACCTCCAGAATGAGTGTCCTGAGAATTTTTGTCAAATATTAAAACACCACAATCATTATAATTTGATTTAATATTGTATCCTTGAGATTTTGCAAGGTCAATAGCAATTTCTTTTCCGATATGTCCTAAATCACCACTTATAATTGCATCATAGTAACTAGGAGATCTACCAGTATCTAAAAAATGAGTAATTAAAGTATCATTAAATGCTGGAGCCATAGCAGCACCCATATTATTAGCATCTTTTATTCCCATATCAACAATTTTACCTGGGGTCACGTGAGTTATATAAGGACCTGTACCATTTTTAGACAAGATAGCAGCTCCAGAACCTGTAACAGTCCATTGACTTGAAGGTGGTCTTTGATTTCCTAACTCCAAAGGAAATCTAAATTGTTTTTCGGCACTACAAAAATGACTAGAAGTAGCACATAAAACATTATTTGCAAAACCTTCTACAGCTATAGAACCCAAAATCATAGATTCTACAAAAGTAGAACAAGCACCAAAAACTCCAAAAAAAGGAATATTTTCTTCTCTTAAACCAAAACTAGAAGAAATACATTGATTTAATAAATCACCAGCAAACATACAATCAATTTCGCTAGTTGGAATTCCAGATTTAGAAATTACTGTATTCACTGTTTCTTTTATAATTTTACTTTCTGCTTTTTCCCAAGTTTTTTCTCCCCAAAACTCATCATCTAGAGTTTGATCAAAATATTTAGCCAAAGGTCCTTGAGACTCTTTGGGTCCAACAATACTAGCACAATCAACTATTGTTGGAGGATTATTAAACTTTATAGTTTGTTTACCTACTTTTTCCAAAAAATCATCTCCTATTGAGACATCAGGGACAGGTCAAAAATGTCTCATGAATTTGTCAGAATATGTCGAATTAAGACAAAATTCTATATTTTTCGTGAGACATTTTTGACCTGTCCCTGATGTCTCACGTTATACTAAAGTAATTGCTTGTGTGTTAAATATTAAATATATGATTCCTACAATTATGGAAGCTGAAATACCAAATACAAGTACTGGACCTGCAACAGTAAACATTTTTCCTCCTACACCCATTACATATCCTTCTGATTTGTATTCCATTGCTGGAGAAACAATTGAGTTGGCAAAGCCAGTAATAGGAATTAAAGAACCAGCACCAGCAAATTTTCCTATTTTATTAAATAGATTTAATCCTGTTAAGAATGCTGCTATTCCAATTAATAAAATGGAAACTATTGTACCAGATGCTTGAGTATCAAAACCTCGTTCTTTGCATATATTAAGAATAATTTGCCCAATTGTACAAATTAATCCACCAACCCAAAATGCATTAAAGCAGTTTTTTAGTATTGGAGAATTAGGTGTTTTTTTATCTACATATTCTTGATATGCTTTTTTAGTTTCTAAAGGATTCATATATACACCTCCTAACTATCTTTACGATTTACATCAACAATAAAGCTTAGATCTAAGTCTACAAAATATTCAGAAATTTTATTGCCATCGATATTTGCTCTTTGCTCGATAATTTTAACTTCAGATAAATAATCAATAGTTTTAGAAGCTTCACTAATAGCTTTAACAATGGCGTCTTTCCAAGATACAGTGGAACTTCCTGTTATTTTTAAATGTTTTTTTATATCCATATTAAACCTCCAAAAGAACTTTTATAAGTATTTTTTACAAAAGGTAGAAAAAATATACAAAAATAGTAGAAAATATAATGAAAAAATTATATAATCCATCTAATAGATTAAATTATAAAAAAAGGGGAAAATTATGATGGATAAAGCACGTGATATAGCTCTACAAACATTATATAAAATTGATATAGAAGGAGCTTATTCTAATATTATATTAGACGAAATGATAAGAAAAAATAGAAATAATTTAGGAGAAAAAGATATTGGGTTAATTTCAGAAATTGTGTATGGAGTTACGACATGGAAATTAACTTTAGATGAAATAGTAAAAAAATATTCAAAAATTAAAATAAAAAAAATTTCACCATGGATTCTAAATATATTAAGAATGTCAATTTATCAAATTATATTTTTAGACAAAATACCAAAATCTGCAGCTGTTAATGAAGGCGTAAACTTAGCAAAGAGATATGGACATAAAAGTAGTTCAGGTTTTACAAATGCAATATTAAGAAAAGTAAGTAAAGATGACTATGAAGAAATGTTTAAAATAAAAGAAATAGAAGAAAAAATTTCTAAAACAAATTCAATTCCAAAATGGATTATAGAAGAATTAAAAAAAGATGGGTTATCATATGAGAAAATAGAAGAAATTTGCAAGTGTTCTAATAAGAAACCTAAAATATCAATTAGAACAAACAAAATAAAAATAGATAGAGAAAGCTTAAAACAAAAATTAAAACAAGAAGGAATACAAGTAGAAGAGGGGATATTAGAAGATTTTCTAATATTAAGTAAAGCCAAGGGAATAGAAAAAATAGATGAATTCAGAAATGGACTATTTACTGTACAAGATGAAGCAGCAGGATTAGTTGCAATAATTTTAAATCCTAATCAAGGAGACAATATTTTAGATGCTTGTAGTAGTCCAGGAGGAAAAACTAGCTATATAGCAGAACTTATAGAAGATAAAGGAAAAATAGAAGCATGGGACATACATAAACACAGGACAGAATTAGTGGAAAAAACAGCTAAGAGATTAGGAATTAGTTCAATACAAACAAAAGTGCAAGATGCGACAGTATATAAAGAAGAATATATTGGAAAATTTGATAAAATTCTTCTAGATGTTCCATGCCTAGGATTGGGAGTGTTAAAGAGAAAGCCAGATATAAAATGGAAGAGAAAACAAGGAGATGTAAAAGAAATATCGAGAATTCAATCCAAGATTTTAAATATTTGTTCAAAATATTTAAAAACAAACGGAGAGTTAGTTTATTCGACATGTAGCATTTTAAAAGAAGAAAATCAAAAAGTAATAGAAGATTTTTTAAAGAAAAATACTAATTTTGAAATACAAAAAATTTCATTAAAAAAGGAAAGTTTTTTTAATAAGTATTTACAAAATGAAAAAATTTTACAAGTGTATCAAAATCAGGAAACAGATGGATTTTTTATTTGTAAATTAAGAAAAAAACAATAATATTACAGGAATATTACATTTATATTACGGTTATGTTAAAGATATTGACTTTTTATTAAATAAATATAAAATATAAGTATACTTGTATTTATTATGCAATAAGAATATGTAAAATATTTTCAAGTATTTTTTAGAATTTATTGTAAAAAATAAATATATACTAATAAAAGGAGAAAAAAATGCCAAGCTGTTTAGGGATATATATTGAAGAACATTTAATTAAATATGCAAAAGTATCTAAGGAACATGAAAATATAAAAGTAGAAGCTTTTGGAATTAAGTTTTATGATAAAATTGATGATGCAATATCTCAAGTAATAGAAGAAACATACAGTCAAAAAACTCCAATAAGTGTAAATATGTCAGAAGAAATGTATAACTATTTTGATATGTTTGCTTTACTTACAAAGACAGATTTGCAAAAAGCAATAAAAACAGAATTTGAATCTTATTGTTCAGAAAAAGGATATAACCCGAATGTATTTGAAAGAAGATATGCAGTAGTAGACAATCAATTAGACAAAGAAAAAATCAAAGTTATTCATATTGCTGATAACAAAATAGAATTAAATAAAAGAATACAAGAAATTGATGGCTATAAATTAACAAATATTTCTCCTATATCAATGTCAATTCCTAATTTGATTAATATAGAACCAAATGAAAATTGCATTATTGTAAATATGGAAGATAAGACAACAATTACAACTATTATAGATAGTAAAATATATCATGTTGATGTACTAGACGAAGGAAGTACAGATATACTAAGCAAAATCAATTTAAAAGAAAATTCATATTCAAAATCATATGAAATATGTAAAAATACAACAATATATACTTCAGAAGGAAAAGAATTACAAGATGAACAAACAAACTATTTAGAAGACATTATGCCAACTTTATATACAATAGTAAGTAATACACAAAAAATAATAAATTCTACAACAGAAAAGATAAACAAAGTTTATATTACTGGTACAGCAGCATTGGTTAATAATGTTGATTTATATTTCCAAGAATACTTAACAGAATCGAATTGTGAAATATTAAAACCATATTTTATTAATAACACTAAAGATATTAGTATAAAAGATTATATAGAAGTTAATTCAGCAATTTCAATAGCTTTAATGGGACTAGGAACAGGAATTGCTGGAATGAACTTTAAAAAACAATCATTTGCTGATAAAATTCCAGCTTGGTTAAAAGTAGAAGTGAACCCAGGTAAGACAAAAAAAGAACAAAAAAATCTAGGAGGATTTTTAACTTGGGATTTAGGACAAAAGTTAGACAAAACAGAAAAAGGTTTATTAAGAATAGCAACAGGGTTATTGTTATTAGTTGTTATTTATAGTGGATTTGCAAGTTTACTTAATTCACAAATAGGAAAAAAACAACAAGAAGCTGAAAGCTATATTGAAAACACTAATAAACAAATTCAACTTGCTAATGCCGACAATGAAAAAATAAAAACCAAAACAAATGAATATACAACAATGATAAATGAATTAGAACAAGCAAATGAAAAAATAGCAGATAGAAATAAAACAAGAAATGCAATTCCTAATTTATTGAATCAAATAATGTCTATTATCCCAGAAAATGTTCAATTAACTTCTATTGAAAATACATCAGGAACACATGTTGTTATTAATGCACAATCAAATAAATATGAGCAATTAGGATATTTAAAAGCTAAAATAAAAGCAGATGTTATTTTAACAAATGTGATATCAACAGCAGGACAAAAAGATAATAATATAGTTACTGTAAAAATAGAAGGAGATTTGCCATGAAAAAATTATTAATGTTAATATTAATAGCATTGTTAGTAGCATTTTCTATATTTCTTTTTATTCAAGGAGTACACATTGGAAGTTTTGAAATACCAGGGATAAAGATAATTCAAGAAAAGGATGATGAATTAGATGCTAAAATACAACAAGCAGGAAAATTAGCAGAAAAAGACTATAAACAAGCTGTAGGCGATGTGACAGCGAGTTCACAACAATTAAAACAACAAAAGAAAAATTATGAAGATATGACAGCAATAAGTACAGATGCTGAGGGAAAATCAACTAATCAAATAGAAAAATATGAAATTGAAACATTATGGGTAAGATTAGGAAATCATGCTACTAGTCAAGGGGTAGTTATGCAAATGGATGTAATAAAAGGAAATAGTTCTACTCAAGATATGTATAATTTAAAATTCACAGCTACAGGAAGCTATATATCTATTACAGATTTTATTTCAGCAATTGAAAATGATAGTACATTAGGATTTAAAATAGAAGAATTTAAAATGAATCCATCTTCTTCAGGTTCAGACTTACAAGCAACTTTTGTATGTAAAGATATTGCTATAAAAGATGTATCACAATCAACAACAACTACACCAAGTCCAAGTACAGATACAAGTACAAACACAAATAATACTACAAACAATACAACAAATAATACAAATAGCAATAGTACATCAAATACAAGCAATTCAACAAATACAACAAATACAAGTAGCTCAAATGCTGCTAGATAAAAAAGGAGAAGAAAATGGCAAAGTCAATAATAAAAGAGTTAATAATAGTGTTATTGCTATGTTTAGCTATAATACTTGTATTAGGAATATTATTATATGAATATGTGCCTGTGTCAAAAACAATACCAAATGAAGTTTCATATACTACACCAGAAGAAGTAAAAGAAGAATTACTTACATCTAGTGATGTTGATGAAAACCAAATAGTGATGACATATGAAATAGATTCAACTGATTTAAATAATTACAAAAAAATACAAAATTATAAACCAGGAAAAGCAAATCCGTTTTCATCTTATGAAACACAAGCTAGTGGATCTAATGCTGGTTCTAGTCAAACATCTGGACAAAATACAACTACAAGTACAAATACTTCAAATGGCAGTGATACTTCAAGCAGTTCAAATTCATCACAAAGTACAGATAATACAACAACATCAGGTGGAAAATTTTTTCAAGATACAGGAACAAAATAATTTTTAGTTATTAACGTTATATTTATAATTTCAAATTATAAATATAAAGCAAAATATAAATTCCAAAGAAAAAGGGGGGAAAAACGAATGAAAAGTCAAAAAGGTATTACATTAATTGCTTTAGTTATTACTATTATTGTATTATTAATTTTAGCAGGTGTAACAATTGCTATGTTAACAGGAGAAAATGGAATATTAAATAAGGCAACTACTGCTGTTAATAATACAACAGATGCTGAATTAAAAGAAGCTGTAAGATTAGCTGTAGCTACAAATATTACAAATAATGATGGAAGTTTTGTTGTAACAGATAAAACAGCTTTGAAAGAAGAAATTGAGACAGCTAATGCTAATGTGACAGCTGAAGTTACAAATATTGAAGAAGGAGAAAATAAAGGTAATTATAGTGTATCAGTAAAACCAAAAAATGACAGTAACAGAACACCTTATACATGTATAATAGATGCCAAAACTGGAAAAATAACAGAACCACAATAATAAGGATTATAATAAACAACAAAGCCATACGCACACTTCGTGTGTATGGCTAAAATTTTAAAAAGGAAACAAAGAAATGAACATATTTTTTTATATTATAATATTCATCATAGGAACCTTATTTGGAAGTTTTTATACTTTAGCAGTATACAGAATTCCAAAAAGACAAGATATTTTATATACACATTCATACTGTCCTAATTGTAATCATAAATTAGGTCTTTTAGACTTGTTTCCAATTTTTAGCTATATCTTTTTAAGAGGAAAATGTAGATATTGTAAAAATAAAATAAGACCAAGATATTTAATTTTAGAAATTCTTTCAGGTATACTTTTTGTAACAATTTCCTATCTAATAGGAATGAACATAAATCATTTAACTTCAATAAAAATAGTTGAATTTAGTTTTTTAGTATTATATTTAACATTTATAATATTATTATCTGGAATTGACAAAGAAAACCGAAAAATTGATAAAGCTGTAAATATCTATGGTATAGTAATTGCTATAATTTATATGGTATATCTATGCATAGTAGAAAAAGCTAATATATATAGATATGGTATATATTTAATGTGTTACATTATAATGTTAACATTTGATACAATCACATTAAAAAAATATGCTAAAAGTACATATGTAAATGGAATTATAATTAGCATAATAACAATGATTGTATTTACAGGAGAATATGTAACTGCAAATGCAATTATATTAACACTTTTAACAATTGCAATTTATTTATTATTATATAAACTAAAAAATAGAAAAAATAGAAATAGAAAATCAGATAAGCAAATTTCAAAACAACTTAGTATAGGCTTTTATCTAGGAGTATCAAATATTTTAACAGTAATATTAGCATTATTTTTTAATCATTCTATTTTATAAAAGGAGAATAACATGAAATTTTATAGTGAAAAGGGGTATACAGGTGTTGATATAGCTATATCAGTTATTGTAATATTTATATTTGTTTCATTAATATCTTTTTTGATTTATAGATTTAATAGTTCTGCAAAAGAAGTAGAATTAAAGTCTGAAGCAACTTCTATTGCAGTTGAAGAAATAGAAAAAGTCAAACAAGATGGATTTGAAAAATATGATGGAATGAATAAAGATACAAAGGAAGATAAAAATGGTAATAGTTTAGAAAATCAAAAAGTGGAAAATAAAGAAGGCTTTTTTAAAACTATTATAGTACAAGATTATGCAGATTTGGATAATAATAGTGAAAAAATACCGAATTTAGTAAAAAAAGTAACTGTAAAAATTTCGTATATGTTTCAAGCAAAGGAGCAAAGTGTAGAACTTTCAACAATACTTTCAAAGGAGAATTAATTATGAAATCACAAAAAGGTGTAACTCTTATATCATTAACGATATATGTAATTGTAATGGCAATTGTAGTTGGAATACTTTCTGTTATTACTACATTTTTTTATCATAACACAAAAGATTTTAGAGATATTAATCCTATGTTAGAATACACAACATTTAACAGTTATTTTTCAGATGAAGTTAATCATAGCAATATAAAAATTGTAAAATGTTATACAGGAACGACAGATGATGAACAAAATTATATAATATTTAACAATGGGGTACAATATACATATATTCCTGCTAATAAAGGGATTTATAGAAATAAAGTAAAAATATGTAGAAATATAGAACAATGTGAATTTTCTGAAAAAATTGAAAAAGGAAAAACAATTATAACATTAACTTTCCAAGCAGAGGGTGGAGAATTAAAGACTATAGATTATACTTTAAAAGATTAGAAAATTTATGTAATTTAACAAAACCAAACAAAATTAATTTATATTATAGTATAATAAAATTAAATACTAAAGAAAGGGAGAACGTTTAATGGATATGAGAAAAAGGCAACCAATAGGGGTTGAATTAGTAAAAAGAGGAATAGTAACAGAAAAAGATATAGAAAAAGCATTAGAATATCAAAGAGAACATCCAAATAGAAAATTAGGAGATATTTTATATATTCTAGATGTATGTGATCCTAATAAATTAATAGAAACAATAGGAGAAATAGTTGGAACAAAGGGAATTTTACTAAATGCTAGTACGATAAAAGTAAAATTAACTGATTATATATCCCTAGACGTTGCTAAAAAAAATAAAGCGGTTCCTTTTGAAGTATCATCAGGAAAGATTAAAGTTTGTTTTGCTAATACAGTAAATTCAAGAGTGATAGATACAGTAAGATTATTACTATTAAATAAAGGATTAGTAATGGAAAGTTATATTACTTTTGAAAGTGATATAGACAAAATATTAAAATCATTAGAAGGTGTGGCAACAAGCAATCTAGAAGCAGCAGGAAGAAATGATACAATTACAGGACTTGTAGATAGTATTATAAAAACTGGAATGGAAAGAAGAGCTAGTGATATTCATATTGAACCAATGCAAAATCAAGTAAGAGTAAGATATAGAATTGATGGTGAATTATTTACAGCGGCAAAAATTGAAAAAGAAAAACAAAGTCAAATTATAGGAAGATTAAAAGCAATTTCAAATATGCATCAAGAAAAACAAGAATCACAAGATGGAAGAATATTGCTTTATGAAGATTATAATATTCGTGTATCTTCACAACCAAATATCTATGGTGAGAAATTTGTTTTAAGATTATTAAAGAAAAATACTGTTATTAGAAATATATTTGAATTAGGATTCCCTGGAACAGAAGAAGAACTAAGTAAAAATATAAATAAGAAAAATAGTATAACAATTATTGCAGCTCCAACTGGAGAAGGAAAAACAACGAGTTTATATAGTATAATAGACTATTTAAACAGACCAGAAATTAATATAACTACAATTGAAGATCCAGTAGAAATAAGAATTGCAGGATTAAACCAAATAGAAATAGATAATCGTTCTTCATTTTCTGGTTCACTAAGAACAGTTTTAAGACAAGATCCAGATATAATACTAGTAGGAGAAATTAGAGATAGAGAAACTGGAGAAATAGCAATACAAGCTGGACAAACTGGACATTACGTTTTATCAACAATTCATACAATAGATAGTATAGAAGTAATTACAAGACTAAGAAAAATGGGACTTTCTGACTATGATATTTCAAGTACATTAGCTACTTCAATATCACAAAGATTAGTAAGAAGATTATGCCCAGAATGTAAAAGAGAAAGAGATTATACAGAAGAAGAAAAAAGAATAATCGAAACAATAAGTAAAAAATATGGAGTCGAGTTTGATTTATCAGGAAAAACATATGATGCAATAGGCTGTAAGCATTGTAATAATACAGGATATTATGACAGAATTGGTATCTTTGAAATGTTAGAAATTACAGATGAAATAAAACAAGAAATAATGAATGGAAAATCAAGTATAGAAATTAGAAATGAAGCATTAAAACAAAAGTACAAGCCATTAGTTGTAGATGGAATTAGAAAAATTGTACAAGGTTATACCACATTAGAAGAATTAAATAAAAAGTTACTAATTTATTAGTTACAAAGGAGGAAAGATGATGAATATAGAAGATATATTAGAAGAAGCAATAAGATTAGATGCTTCTGATGTCCACTTAATATGTGATAACAAACCAATGCTAAGAATAGCAAGAGACTTGGTTCCTGTTGAAGGTAGCGAAGTTCTAACACCGGAAGATATGAGTGAAATTTATGATTATTTGGTAAAAGGAAATATAGATAAAGACGAGGTATTTAATACAACAAGAAAATTGGACATGTCTTATGAATATAAAGATATTCGTTTAAGAGTTAATATATCATTATCAGATGATATACCATTATGTACATTAAGATTAATAAAAAATCAACTACCAACTTATGAGTCACTTGGAGTACCAGATATAGTAAGGAGAATGACATATCAAACACAAGGACTAATATTAGTAACAGGAAAAACCAACTCTGGTAAAACAACAACTTTAAATGCTCTAATTAACCATATAAATGAAAATCAAAATAAAAAAATATTAACATTAGAAAATCCAGTAGAATATAAGCATCATTCTAAAAAATCAATTATTGTACAAAAAGAAGTTGGGAGAGGAAGAGATAGTTTAACTTTTAGTGATGGTGTAAAGAATTCATTAAGAGAAGATTGTGATATTTTAGTTATTGGAGAGATAAGAGATAAAACAACAATGGAAGCCGCAATAGAAATGGCAGAGTCAGGACATTTAGTAATTGGTACATTGCATACTAAATCTTGTGCAGAAACAATAGACAGAATGATAAACTTTTACGAAGTAAGAGATCAAGAATCTATAAAATACTTATTATCAGCATTATTAAAATTAGTAGTATCACAAAGATTATTAAAAGGTACTGATGGCAAACTAGTGCTAGTGCCAGAGGTAATGGTTGTTGATAATATAGTAGCTGGTATTATTAGAAAAGAAAAATTAAGTGTATCAGAGATAGAAGATGCAATACAGAGTAATTTAGAAAAAGGAAGTATTGGACTAATTAATTCTTTAGCAGAATTATTTGTAGATGATAAAATTACTTTAGACCAAGCAAAATCACAAATTGAAGAAAAAAATATTGAAATATTAAATAGAACAATTATGCAATTAAAAATAAAAAAAGGAAGATAACAGGAAGGAGGGTTTGATTTTATATGCCTACCTATATGTATAAAGCAATGACTAAAACAGGGGTTGTTGTAAGAAATAGAGTTGAATTTGCTAGTAAACAAAACTTAATAAAAACTTTAAAAAGTAATGATTTACTGCCAATATCAATTGAACAAATTTCATATAGTTCTAAGAAAACGCCTAAAAGAAAAAAGAAAAATATAACAGATATTCAAGAAATCATGAAAAATGTTAATACAACTCAACTTAATAAAGAAAAGAAAATGACATTGTCAACAAAAGAAAAGATAAATATGTATTTAGCAAAAACAGAAAAGATAACTCAAAGAGATATAGTTGTATTTACTCAAAATTTTTACTTGCTAAAAAAAGCAAATTTTAATAATATACATGCTTTAAATACCATAATAGAAAGTACAGAAAATATATCTTTTAGAGGAATATTAGAAGACATACTAGCAGGTGTTGAAGCTGGGGAAAATATGTATACAACAATGGAATATTATTCAAATGTATTTCCATATATATATATAAATATGATAAAAGTAGGAGAGTTGTCTGGTTCTCTAACAAATTCTTTAGAACAAGCGGTAAAATATTTAGATGACACAGAATCTTTAAATAAAAAATTAAGGATAATTTTAATACCAAATATTATACAATTTGTATTATTATTAGTTATGTTAGTTGTAGGAACGTTAGTTGCTATACCAGCTATTCAAGGAATATTTGATGAATTAGGAACAGAGGAAACATTGCCAGCAGTTACTTTATGGTTTGCAGATTTTATTAATAAGGCTATAAAATATTGGTATTTACCAGTATTAATAATTGTGGCTGCTGTAGCGGGAGTATTATTTTATATTAATACACCAAAAGGAAAATATAATTTCCATTATTTTAAATATAAAATGCCTATATTTGGCCAATTAATATTTGCATTAGATTTTTCAAGATTAATGAAAGCAATGTTATTAAACCTAAAAAATGGAATGAGAATACAAGAATCTTTAGAAGTAAGTAAAAATGTCGTAAAAAATTATGTGATGTTATCTATGATAGAAACATCAATAAATAATATATTAACAGGTACATCGTGGATAGAGCCATTTGAAAAATCAGGGCTTGCAAAACCAATGATTACAGAGATGTTAAAAATAGGAATGCAAACAGATTTAACAGAAATGATGGAAAAATTAGTAGAATATATGGAAATAGATATAGATAATATAATGAGGAAGATAATGCAAGTATTGCCTCAGGTTGTGTATGCAATTGTAGGAGTTGTCTTAATTTTCTTCGTATTAGTAGTTCTAGTACCTTGCATCCAAGTATATATGGGAAATTTCTTGTTCTCGGCTTATGGCGTATAATATATTTTTATATATTAAAGTTGATCAGCAATGTGAAAGGAGAATTGCAAATGAAAGTAGGAATTGATTTAGGTGGAAGTCATATTGCAATAGGAGTAGTAGATAGCAGAGGAGTAATTATAGAAAAAATAGAAAAAAGACTAAAAAATGCTGAAAAAAGAACTATAGAAAAATCAATTGAAGAATATATTATTGAAAATGCAAAATTGTTGATGAAAAAATATAAAATAAGTGAAATAGGAATTGCAATACCAGGAACAGTAAATGACGATAAAGTAATTAAATCAGTAAATTTAGGATTAGAAAATTATGAGATTGTAAAAAAATTAAAAAGTAAAATACAAGTACCTATAAAAATAAGAAATGACGCCAAATGTGCAGCAATTGCTGAAAACACGTATGGTTGCTTAAAATCCTACAACAGGAGTATATTTTTAACATTAGGTACAGGCATAGGCGGAGCTGTTATAATTAATAATAAGCTTTTAGATACAGGAAATTTACCTGGTTGTGAGATTGGTCATATGTCAATTGAAAAAGATGGGATTCTATGTAAATGTGGAAGAAAAGGATGTTTTGAAAAATATGCATCTATGAAGATATTAAAAGATAACTTAAGAAAAGCACTTGGATATGATGAAAAAGTAAGTGGAAAAGAATTATTTGAAATAATTAGAAGCAATACTCCAGAAAGTAAAAATTATAATATAATTGAAAAAATATTAAAACAATATATTGAAGATTTAAGCATAGGAATAGCTAATTTAATTAATATATTTGAGCCAGAAGCAATAGGAATTGGTGGAAGTTTTGTTTATTTTGAAGAAGTATTATTAAATAGACTAAAAGCAGAGATTATATCAAAGAATATATTGTTTAATCCAAGAGAAAATATTATTATAAAAACAGCTATTTTAGAAAATGATGCTGGAATAATAGGTGCAACTTTATAAGATAATAAAATAAGTTTTTTAATTGATAGAAGCGTGGAAAATTATTTCTACGCTTTTGTTAATTTATTATTTATCTACAATTTGAAATTCTAATTGTAGTTCCTGCATAAATTAAATTTGGATTTGAAATATTATTTAATTTTACAATTTCTTGTACTGTAGTATTATAGCGTAAAGCGATTTGGCTTAAAGTATCTCCGTATACAATCTTGTATAAAATTTTACCACAAGAATTTTGACCATTAGAAATATTATAAGAACTACTAATTATAATTTTTTGCCCAGGAAATATTAAATTAGGATTCTTTATATTATTCAAATTTACCAAACTATTTACAGTTGTATTATAGTTTACAGCAATTTGACTTAAAGTATCACCACGTTTTACAACATAAACTGTATTATTTGTAGTACCTGTTGAATAATCTGAATTTGTTTTTATAGTAAATTGTTGACCTGGATAAATTAAATTAGGATTTTTTATAATCGGATTTAAAGAAACAATACTAGAAACTGTAGTACCAAATTTTTGAGCAATTTCGCTTAAGGTATCACCACGTTTTACTGTGTATACAATTGTATTTTCAGTAGATGAGTTTTCAGAAGTTTCAGGGGTTGGTAAAGGAGTAGTAGAAGATAGAAAAATTCCATTAGTAAATTGATTTCTATCAACATAACCAGAAATTCCATAAACATTACCAGTACTAGTATATTGCCAGCCTACCCATGTATTCCATTTTCCATTACTGCCAGGTTCACGAACACCATAATTTGCTACCCAAAGCGGATATTTAGTTAATTCATATCCAAAAATAGTTCTAGCAGAATAAGCATTACTATATATAACTACATTAGTTTTAGTAGTATTTTCTAAAGTTTCTAAAAATACTTTTGAAATTTCGTTAATTTCTGATATAGATAAGTTTCCAAAACTTTCAAAGTCCATAGCTAGTCTACAATCAATTTCTTTTCCAGCAATGACTTTAGCAAAAAAATTGGCTTGCTCTTGAGCTTGGAAAGTGGATCTTGCAGTTACATAATGATAGAATCCGATTTTTAAACCATTTGCTTTTGCATTTCTGTAATTAGTTTCAAAATAGGGGTCGATATAGCTTTTTCCTTCGCTAGATTTAATATAAACAACATCAACTCCAGAACTTTTTACATTTGTGAAATTAATAGTTCTTTGCCAAGAGCTTACGTCAATTCCTTGATAGATAACATCACTAGAAGGGCCAAAAGCGAAGCTTGGCAAAGCAATGGCTAGTATAGTAAAAAACATTAGGAAAAGTGTATAAATATAATTTATTTTTTTATTTGTTTTATTCATGATAAACCTCCTTTCTATATAATAGAGAAGAAATCTCTTGCTAGATAATATGCAAAAAATATTGAATTTGATAAAAAAATCGGTTAAAATGTTGAAGTTTAGTTTTCAAATATTTTTCCATTTGGAGTTGACCATTTCTCCAGAAAAAGGATCTTCGAATTCACCATCATGCACTATAATTTTAAGGACTGTGAATCGTAACTCGCAATAAAAAAATCAGAAATAAATTACGACAACATATTGACTTAATTCAACAATATTTGTAAAATGATAGTGTAAATTAAATCTATTTTTGTAAATAGAAAAAAAGAACCTTGAAAATAAAATATCTTTGCTCAAAAAAGTAAATGGCTTGAATACTATTTACAAAAATGGAAATAATTTAAAGAGAAAAATAAAAAAAGAAAGCAGAAAACAAAAGAAGGGAGAATGTTTTATGATAACAATTAAAACAGCAAAAAAACAGAAGTTAAAAGAAAACAAAGGTATTACATTAATAGCATTGGTAATAACAATCATAGTCCTTTTAATACTTGCGGGAGTAACAATTGCTACATTGACAGGAGATAATGGAATACTAACAAAAACAAATAATGCGAAAGCACAAACAGATGAAGCAGCAGAAAGAGAGGCAATAGGAATTGCTTATAATGGAGCAATAGCAGAAACAAAAGGGGGAAGCGTAACAGCAGAGGGGTTAAATAGCCAATTTTCTATTAATGGAACAAAAGCAACTGCTACGGCAAATGGAGATAAGATAAAAATAGATTTTGAAACAGGAAGAAGCTATACTATAAATGCATATGGAACAGTAGAGAAATATATAGACATAGCACAATATATAAAAGTAGGAGACTATATAAATTACAATCCAACTGTTACAACAAAAGATGGACAAACAGCAGTAGAAGCAAGTAAACTAACATATACATCACAAGTAGGAACAGCAACAGAACATGGAAATGGAAATAGTGCACAAACATTTACAGCAACAGCTAATACAAAATGGAGGGTATTAAATATAAATAGTGATGGAACAGTAGAATTAATTTCAGAAAATATAATACAAACATCTGCTACAACACCTTCAAATTTTATATTACAAGGAGCAAGAGGATATTTATATGCAGAGCAAGAATTAAATGAAGTGTGTAAAATATTTGGTTATGGATATGGAGCAGATACAAGTAAAGGTGCAAATTATACAGTAGGAGGACCAGCAGATACACCAATCACTGGAAAGATAGAAGGAACAGGTGCAAGAAGTATAACAATAGAAGATATAAATAAACAAGCAGGAATAACAGAAGCAGACTTTACAACATTAAGTAGTAGTTATGGAAATACAACGAACCAATTTGTAGATATATTTTATCCAACAGTGGATACAACAAAAGGAAATAGTACAACAGGAATATCAACCAAAGCTGGAGTAAAGAATATAAAATATACTTGGTACAGTTATACTAAATCAAAAATAGTAGATACAAATATACAAAACATGCTATTCAATGGAAATTACTGGCTCGCTTCTCGCTGTTTCGGTACTATCTATAGCGATAGCGGCTTCAGTGTGAGCTATGTGAATGGTGTTAGCGCATCCGGGGGGGACCGCTTGTGCTACGGCGATAGTTCTAAGTTGAACGAGAATACGCTCAGTCGCTATTCAGTTCGCCCTGTAATAAATCTAAAATCTGATATCATAGATGTAGAAACAAGTTCAGAGTATAATGGATTTAAGATGTGGAATCTAAAGTAGACTAAACGTTTCGCCAAGCGGGCCTCGTGTCCGCTAGGCGAAAATAACTGTGCATTCAAAATTATTTTTTTTACACAGTTAAATTTTAACACTCAATTTTTATTCTTAAAAAGTTACCTCAAGTTTTATCCAGATTATATAGGATATTTCTTGAGGTTTCAATATGTGTTTTTATAATCGCTTACGAGAAATCTTGCTTTTTTATGTGTAATGTAGTAGAATAGAGCCATAATATAAAAGAGAAATAATAAAAAGGAGATTTTTTACATGAAAGCAATAGAAATTAGAAATAAATACTTAGAATTTTTTAAAAGACATGGACATGCAGTAATTCCATCTGCACCATTAATACCAGAAAACGATCCATCAGTATTATTTACAACAGCAGGTATGCAACCATTAGTACCATATTTATTAGGAGAAAAACATCCAGAAGGAACAAGACTTACAGATTATCAAAAATGCGTTAGAACAAACGATATAGATGAAGTTGGAGACAATAGACACTTAACATATTTTGAAATGCTTGGAAATTGGTCATTAGGAGACTATTTTAAAGAAGAATCAATAGCAATGAGCTTTGAATTTTTAACAAAGGAATTAGGAATTCCAGTAGAAAAATTATCAGTAACTTGTTTTGCAGGAGATGAAGATTGTCCAAGAGACGAAATTGCGGCAAATGCATGGAAAAAAGCTGGAATTTTAGAAAATCATATATATTATTATGGAAAAGACGATAACTGGTGGATTGCAGGAGAAGAAGGACCATGTGGACCAGATACAGAAATGTTTTATGACACAGGAAAGCCAGCATGTTCAGATGATTGCCAACCATCATGTGATTGTGGTAAATATGTAGAAATTTGGAATAACGTATTTATGGAATATTTCAAAGATAAAAATGGATATTCAAAATTAAAGCAAAAAAACGTAGATACAGGATTAGGTCTAGAAAGAATGACTATGTTATTACAAGGAAAAGAGACACCTTTTGATACAGAATTATTTGCTCCAATTATGAAAAAATTGGAGGAACTTCAAAAGATAGATAGTATTGAAAGCAGAAGAATTGTAGCAGAACATTTACGTTCAAGCATGATGATTGTTTCAGATGGAGGAAGGCCAAGCAATTTAGATAGAGGATATGTATTAAGAAGATTAATAAGAAGAATGATAAGACATATGAATAAATTGCAAATAAACTTAGATGAATTATCAACATTAATTGATATAAATGTTGATAATTTAAAGGAAATGTATCCAGATTTAGCTAAAAATAAAGAAATAATAAAAAGTGTTATATTAGAGGAAAAAGAAAAGTTTGTAAAAACATTAGTAAATGGAGAAAGAGAATTTCAAAAAGAAATAAATAAACTAAAAGACACAAAAAAATTATCAGGTAAAGTTGTGTTTAAACTATATGATACATATGGTTTCCCACCAGAAGTAACAAAAGAATTGGCAAAAGAAAGTGGATATGAAATAGATATGAAAGAATTTGAAGAGCTATTTAAAGCACATCAAGAAAAATCAAGAGCAGGATCTGAACAAAAATTTAAAGGAGGACTAGCAGAGCAAAATGAAATAACAATAGCTTATCATACAGCAACACATCTTTTAAATGCAGCATTAAAACAGGTTATAGGAGAAAATGCACATCAAAGAGGATCAAATATAACAGTAGATAGAATGAGATTTGATTTTAATTGTGACCATAAAATGACAGATGAAGAAAAAAGAAAGACAGAAGATTTAGTAAACAAATGGATTCAAGAAGGCTTACCTGTAACAAAAGAAGAAATGAAAAAAGAAGATGCTATAAAATCAGGGGCAGAATGTATGTTTATTGAAAAATATCCAGATATAGTAACAGTATATACTATAGGAGATGTATCAAAAGAATTGTGTGGTGGCCCTCATGTAAATAACACAAAAGAATTAGGAAAATTTAAAATTAAGAAAGAAGAATCAAGCTCATCAGGAGTAAGAAGAATTAAAGCGGTTTTGATAAAAGAATAAATTTAGGAAGCAGAGGAAAAGTTTGATTTAAGAAAAGTTTTCTCTGTTTCAATATTTTAAAGGAGGATTAAAATGGCAGATTGTTTATTTTGTAAAATTATAAAAGGAGAAATACCTTCTAATAAAGTATATGAGGATGACGAAATTTTAGCATTTAAGGATATAAATCCAGCAGCGCCTATTCATATTTTGGTCATTCCTAAAAAACATATTACTTCTTTGGCACATTTGGAGAAAGAAGATGAAGCAATTGTTGGAAGGATTTATGGTGTTATAAATAAAATAGCAGAAGAGCAAGGTGTAAAAGAAAAAGGGTATAGAGTAATAGTGAATTGTGGAAAAGATGGAGGTCAAGAAGTAATGCATTTACATTTTCATTTACTTGCAGGAAAACAATTAGGAGAAAAGATTGTCTAAAACATTTTTACTATTTCATTTTTTATTAAGATATGTTATAATATAAAAAGAAGAATTGTACGGAGGTAAAATATATGTTTGAGAGTAAATATAGTAAAGTTTTAACTGTAATATTAGTAATAGTTATTATAGCAATTATCGGTTTATTAGGTTTTTTAGCATATGATTATTATCAAAATTATATGGTAACAAAAGATTCAACAGATTTTGTTGATAATTTTCAAGGAGAAGTAACAGATGGTGAAGCAAATGAAAATACTACTGTAGCTGATAATAACGATACAAATCCTTTAGACCAAATAAAGGATAGTAATAGCAATTCAACTAAAAAGACTAAAAAGACATATAAAGGATTTGGTGTTTTAGGAACAATGGAAATACCAAAAACAAATTTTAAATATCCAGTCTTAGAAAAAGTAACTAAAAAATCTATAGAAACAGCAGTTGCATTTTTATATGGTTCTGGACTAAATCAAGCTGGAAATAGTGTTATTATTGGACACAACTATAGGAATGGTTTATTCTTTTCAAATAATAAAAAATTAAGTGTAGGAGATAAAATATACGTAACAGATAATGATGGAAAAAAATTAACTTATACAATTTATAATAAATTTGAAACAACACCAGAAGATACATCTTTCTATCAAAGAGATACAGGAGGAAAGGCAGAAATAACATTATCAACTTGTACAGATGATAGTAAAGCTAGATTAATTATATTTGCTAAGGCAGAATAAAAATGGATATATTTATAAAATAAAGGAATTTTAGAAAATTTCTTTATTTTTTTTTTGAATTTGTATATAATAGGAAAGAATAAAATATTGTTATTAAAATTGTTATAAAAACTATGACAATAATTGAATAGCAATAAATAAATGCTAGTTTTAGAGGTGCGAAAATGAATAAAAAAGAGGCAAAAAATAGAATAGAAGAATTAAGAAAACAAGTAGAATACCATGCCAAAAGATACTATGATGATGATGAACCAGAAATATCAGATTTTGAATATGATATGTTAATGGTAGAATTAAGAAATTTAGAAAAAAAATTTCCGGAATTTAATTCAAAAGAATCTTTAACACAAAAAGTTGGTGGACATGTAAAAGAAGGATTCGAAAAAGTAACACATGAAGTTCCTCTTCAAAGTTTGCAAGATGTATTTTCAATAGATGAAGTAAAAGAATATGTACAAAAAATAGAAGAAAAAGCAATAGAAAATGATATAGAAAATAATAAATATGTAGTAGAAACCAAAATAGATGGATTATCAGCTGCTTTAGAATATAAAAATGGAAAATTTGTAAAAGGAGCTACAAGAGGAAATGGACTAGTTGGTGAAGATGTTACAGAAAATTTAAAAACGGTAAAAACAATTCCTATGCAATTAAATGAAAACATAGATATAACTGTTCGTGGAGAAGTATTTATTAGTAAGCAAGATTTTGAAAAGATGAATCAAGAAAGAGAAGAAAATGAACAAGAGTTATTTGCTAATGCTAGAAATGCAGCAGCAGGATCACTTAGACAACTAGATAGTAAAATAACAGCTAAAAGACCATTAGATATATATATATTTAATGTTCAAAAAATAGAAGGAAAGAGTTTTAATTCTCATTTTGAGGAATTAGAATATTTAGAAAAATTAGGATTTAATGTGAATCCTGTAAGAATTCCTTGCGAGAACATGAAAGAAATAGAAAAAGCTATAGAAAAAATAGGAGAAGATAGAGAAAAACTAACATTTGGAATTGATGGGGCAGTGGTAAAAGTAGATAATTTGAAATTTAGAGAAATATTAGGAACTACAGCAAAAACACCAAGATGGGCAGTTGCTTATAAATATCCACCAGAAAGAAAAGAAACAAAATTAAAAGATATAATATGTCAAGTAGGAAGAACAGGAGTTATTACACCAATGGCAATATTAGAACCAGTAAAAGTCGCTGGCTCAACAATTTCAAAAACAACTCTTCATAATGAAGATTTTATTAAGCAAAAAGAGTTAAAAATAGGAGATACAGTTATTATACAAAAAGCAGGAGATGTAATACCTGAAATAGTAGAAGTAAAAAAAGATAAAAGGACAGGAGAAGAAATTGAATTTGAAATGCCTAAAAAATGTCCAGTATGTGGAGCAGAAGCGGTAAGAGAAGAGGGAGAAGCGGCTATTAGATGTACTGGAATAGAATGTCCTGCAAAATTATTTAGAAACTTAGTACATTTTGTATCAAGAGAAGCAATGAATATAGATGGTTTAGGAGAAAATATTATTAGTCAATTATTAGAAAGAAATTTGATTCATAATATTGCAGATATATACACATTAAAATTTGAGGATATAGCATCTTTAAAGAAAAATGGGAAAAAATTTGCGCAAAATTTAATAGACAGTATAAATACAAGCAAAGAAAATGATTTGTATAGATTAATAACAGCATTAGGAATTAGACATGTGGGAGTAAAAGCTTCTAAAATTTTAGCTAGAAAATATAAAAATATAGATAATTTGATGGAAGCAAACTCAGAAGAATTAGCAATGATAAATGATATAGGACCAATAGTCGCAAATAGTATAAGAGAATTTTTTATACAAGAGCAAACAATAGATTTAATAACAAAATTAAAACAAGAGGGAGTTAATACAAGAAATTTAGAAGAAGAAATATCAGACAATAGATTTGAAGGAAAAACATTTGTATTAACAGGAAGCCTTGAAAAATACACAAGAGGAGAAATAAGCGATATAATTGAAAAAATGGGAGGAAAAACTTCTAATTCAGTATCTAAAAAAACAGATTATGTAGTAGCTGGAGAAGATGCTGGAAGCAAATTAAAAAAAGCTAGAGATTTAGGTGTTACAGTTTTAACAGAAGAAGAATTTGAGACATTAAGGGGACAGGTCTAAAATGTCTCATATAAATTACATAATGTTACATGTAACAACAAAACTCGACAAAAATATGAGACATTTTAGACCTGTCCCTCAATGTCTCAATAGGAGGAAAAGATGGAAAATTATACATTTGAACAAATGTGGCTTGATTTGAAAAATGGATATCAAATTTATTATACTTATGTGGGAAATAGATATTTATTGTTTAAAACAGCTGAGAATTGTTATACACAAAAGTTATTATCAGAGCATAAAAAAAATCCACAACCTAGAATGCTAATGCTAACTTTAAAAAGAGTAAGAGAGATGTTTCCTCATATGGAAGATATTGAATATAAAGTTAGTGGAATAGGAGAAAATTAAAATAAAAGGAGAAATATATAATGGCACAGGTAATAGATGGTAAAGCTTTAGCAAAAAAAATAAGAGAAAATTTGAAAGTAGAATGTAATGAATTAAAAGAAAAAGGTATAGTTCCGAAACTTGCTGTAATCATGGTTGGAGATAACCCTGCTTCAAAAGTTTATGTAAGAAATAAGAGCAAGGCTTGTGAAGAGGTTGGAATAGAGTATCAAGAGTTTTTGTTGAAAGAAAATACGACTCAACAAGAATTAATGGATTTGATAAATGATTTAAATAGAAATAAAGAAATTAATGGCATTTTATTACAAAGTCCAATACCAAGACATTTAGATATTAATGAAGCTTTTAAAAGTATTACATATTCAAAAGATGTAGATGGATTCACACCTTCAAGTGTGGGAAAGCTTTGCATAGGAGAAGATACATTTATATCATGTACTCCATATGGTGTTATGAAAATGTTTGAAGAATATAATATTGATTTGACAGGAAAAGATGTTGTTATTTTAGGCAGAAGCAACATTGTAGGAAAACCGTTAATACAATGTTGTTTACAAAAAAATGCTACTGTTACAGTATGTCATTCAAAAACTAAAAATTTAGAAGAACATACTAGAAGAGCAGATATTATAATTGCAGCGATAGGACAAGCAAAGTTTGTAAAAGAAAATATGGTAAAAGATGGTGCTGTTGTTATTGATGTAGGAATAAATAGAGGAGAAGATGGAAAATTATATGGAGATGTTGATTTTGAAAATGTTGAGAAAAAAGCAAGTTTTATAACTCCCGTACCAGGTGGAGTTGGACCAATGACAATAGCAATGCTTATGAATAATGTTATAAAAGCTACAAAGCAACAATATAAATAATCAAGTTTTTACATATTTTGTGCACGAACAAAGACGCGGACTTTAAAAGGTTATTAATGTCCGCCTTTGTTCTTTTTTAATGGAATATATTTACAATTTATAATAAAGATGTTATTATAATAAAAGTTGGAATCAATTAAATTATATCTTTAGACAAATCTGTCTAGTAATTCAAATTATTAAAAATATGTATAAATTAACTTTTAATCTAAAAAGGATTATAAGTTTTTAAATTTGTAAAGGAGAATGATTATTGGAAAAAAATAAATATTGGGTATGGTTGTCGTTAATAAAGGATTTAGGAAGTAGGAAAAAACAAAAACTATTGGAGATTTATAAAACTCCTGAAAATATTTATAAATTAAATAAAAAAGAATTAATAAGTGTAAAAGGGATAGGAGAAAAAATAGCAGATAATATATTAAACGAAAGTATAAGAAAAAATATTGAAAAACATGTTCTATATATGGAGAAAAATAAAATAGATATTATTTCAATAAATGATAGAGAATATCCGCAAATATTAAAGGAGATATATGATCCGCCAATAAGTTTATATATAAAAGGAAACAAAGATATTCTAAACAATCCATCTATTGCAATAATTGGATGTAGAGAAGCATCAGATTATGGGAAAAAGACAGCTAGGTATTTTTCATATAACTTAGCAAATAAAAATATTAATATTATTAGTGGATTGGCAAAAGGTGTGGATAGTTATGCACATATAGGAACGTTATCCACAGTTGGAAAAACTATAGCAGTTGTAGGAAATGGGTTAGATAGTGTATATCCAGTAGAAAATAAAGAGTTGTTGTATAGAATATTAAAAAAAGGTGGAGCCATTATATCTGAATATCCACTTGGAACTAGACCAGAAAAAATGAATTTTCCGGCACGAAATAGAATTATTAGTGGAATGAGTAAAGGCGTTATTGTAATTGAAGCTAAGAAAAAAAGTGGCACATTAATAACTGTTGATTTTGCATTAGAGCAGGGAAGAGATGTTTATGTTATACCAGGAAATATTAATTCTGTTAATTCTGCTGGAACAAATGAGCTAATAAAACAGGGAGCAAAATTAGTGACTACTTATGATGAAATAGAAATTTAAAAACATAGATAAAAAATGTTATAGCATTTTATTGCACAAAATTTATTAAAAAATCTATATAAAACACTTGAAATCATTGATAAAACATGGTACAATAAGAAACGTATTAATCACATAAAGAGAGCCTAAAAGGTGGTGCCTAAGAAATAATAGAAGTTTTAGGTCCTAGAGGGTGAAGAACTTTATGGAAGAAAAACAAAAAGGGAGGAATTTAAAATGGCAGTAGTTGCAATGAAACAATTACTAGAAGCTGGTGTTCACTTTGGACATCAAACAAGAAGATGGGATCCAAAAATGGCTGAATATATATTTCAAGCTAGAAATGGAATTCATATCATCGATTTACAAAAGACATCAAAAAAATTAGATGAAGCTTATGCTTTCGTTAAAGAACAAGCAGAAGAAGGAAAAACGGTATTATTTGTAGGAACAAAGAAACAAGCACAAGAATGTATGAAAGAAGCTGCTTTAAAATGTGGAATGTTCTATGTTGATCAAAGATGGTTAGGTGGAATGTTAACAAACTTTGGTACAATTCAAAAAAGAATTCAAAGATTAAAAGATTTAGAAGCAATGGAACAAGATGGTACATTTGATGTGTTACCTAAAAAAGAAGTAATTCTATTGAAAAAAGAAATGGAAAAATTAGAAAGAAATCTTGGTGGAATAAAAGAAATGAACGAATTACCAGGAGTTATCTTTTTAGTAGATCCTAAAAAAGAAAGAATTGCTATATTAGAAGCTAAAAAATTAGGAATTCCAGTTGTAGGATTAGTAGATACAAACTGCAATCCAGAAGAAGTAGATTATGCAATTCCAGGAAATGACGATGCTATAAGAGCTGTAAAATTAATTGCAGACGTAATGGCAAATGCAGTTATTGAAGGAAAACAAGGTGAAAGCTTTGAACCAGAAATGGAAGAACAACCAGTTGATGAAGAAGCTACAACAATTGAAGAAGTAGTAGCAAATGAAGAAGAAAAAGTAGAAGAATAATTCTAAAAGTAAAAGAAGAGTGGAGCTTTTCTGCTCTATTCTTCTTTATTATTTACTATATTAATTTTGAAGGTATAGTACCAGATTAATATAGAAAAAATAAACATAGATATTTGTAATATTTTAAAATGTTATAAAATAAGAGTGTTTTTAATAAATAAAGGAGGAAATAAAAAATGGTTACAGCTAGTCAAGTAAAAGATTTAAGAGAAAAAACAGGTGCAGGAATGATGGACTGCAAAAAAGTTTTAACAGAAACAGATGGAGACATGGAGAAAGCAATTGAATTATTACGTGAAAGAGGAATTGCAAAAGCTGCTAAAAAATCAGGAAGAGTTGCAGCTGAAGGTTTAGTAGAAGCTTTTATTTCAGAAGATGGAAAAATAGGAGCTATTGTAGAAGTTAATTCAGAAACAGACTTCGTTGGAAAAAATGAAGAATTTAAAACTTTTGTTATGAATATAGCAAAACAAGTAGTAGAAAAAGACCCAAAAGATGTAGAAGAATTATTAGCTCAAGAATCAATTGAAGTACCAGGAAAAACCGTTAAAGAAGTATTAGTTGACAAAATTGCTACAATTGGTGAAAATATGAACATTAGAAGATTTGCAAGATTTGAATCTGAAGGCTTAGTAGAAAAATATATTCATGGAGATGGAAAAATAGCAGTTTTAGTAAACATGAAAAAAGGAAATAGTGAAGTTGCAAAAGATATTTGTATGCAAATTGCAGCTGCTAGACCAGAATTTTTAAATGAAGCTTCTGTACCAGCTGAAAGAGTTGAAAAAGAAAAAGAAATTTTAAAAGCTCAAACAATGAATGAAGGAAAACCAGAAGCAATTGCTGAAAAAATAGTACAAGGAAGAATTGGAAAATTCTTTAGTGAAATTTGTTTAGTAGATCAAGATTTTGTTAAAGATCCAAATATGAAAGTATCTCAATTATTAAAAGAAAAAGATGCAGAAGTAGTAGAATTTGCAAGATTTGAAAAAGGTGAAGGAATTGAGAAAAAAGAAGAAAACTTTGCTGAAGAAGTAATGAATCAATTAAAATAAGAAAATTTATGGAGACACGAATTGAAGTGTCTCTTTTTTTATATATTAGGAAAGTTATTTTATAAATTTTTGCACACGAACAAATACGGAAATAAATTTCACAAAATCTCAAAAAACTACTGTATTTTTTCAAAATATATGGTAGAATGATTCTATCAAAAATAAATTAAGGAGAGTGGAAAAATTGTCAGAACTCAAATATAAAAGAGTACTATTAAAATTAAGTGGAGAAGTACTAGCAGGAAAACAAAAAACAGGAGTAGATGTAGAAACAGTAGGAAAAATATGTGATAAAATAAAAGAAATTGTAGAAATGGGAGTACAAGTAGCAATTGTTGTAGGAGGAGGAAACTTCTGGAGAGGAAGAAATGGACATCAAATGGAAAGAACAACAGCTGACTATATGGGAATGCTAGCAACAGCAATGAATGGATTAGCACTTCAAGACGCATTAGAAGCAAGAGGAATATATTCAAGAGTACAAACAGCTATAGAAATGAGAGAAATAGCAGAACCATTTATACAAAGAAAAGCAGAAAAACACTTAGGAAAAGGAAGAGTTGTAATATTTGCATGTGGTACAGGACATCCATATTTTACAACAGATACAGCAGCAGTACTTAGAGCAACAGAAATAAAAGCAGATATAATATTATTAGGAAAATCAATAGATGCAGTATATTCAGCAGACCCTAAGTTAGATCCAACAGCAGAAAAATACGAAGAAATATCTTATATGGAAGTATTAGAAAAAGACTTAAAAGTAATGGACTCAACAGCAACAGCAATGTGTAGAGATAACCATATGCCATTATTAGTATTTGGAATTGAAGATCCAGAAAACATAGTAAGAGCAGTAAAAGGTGAAAAAATTGGAACAATAGTAAAATGAGACACAGGGGACAGGTGAAAAGTGTCTCAAACAAAAATTATAATATGTTGAAAAGAAAAATGAGACAGACGAGGGGTGTCCCCAGTGTCTCAAAAAGGAGAGAGGTAAAATGGATTATAAAAGTTTAGATGATAAAATGGAAAAGTCAATTAGTGTTTATAGTGAAAAATTATCAGAGGTTAGAGCTGGAAGAGCTAATCCAGCAATTTTGAATAAGGTAAAAATAGATTATTATGGAACTCCTACACCTATTAATCAGGTTGCAGGTGTGTCTGTACCTGAAGCTAGGTTGATTGTTATTCAACCTTGGGATGTTAGTGTTTTAAAAGATATTGAAAAAGCAATTTTGGCATCTGATATTGGAATTAATCCAAATAATGATGGAAAAGTAATAAGACTAGCTTTTCCTGAATTAAATGAAGAGAGAAGAAAAGAATTAGTAAAAGATATAAGAAAAATGGCTGAAGAGGCTAAAGTAGCAATAAGATCTATTAGAAGAGAAGGTATTGATATAGCAAAAGCAGAACAAAAAGAAGGAACAATAACAGAAGATGAGTTAAAACAAGCAGAAAATGAAATTCAAAAAATGACTGATAAAAAAATAGATGAGATAGATAAAATACTAGAGGGAAAAGAAAAAGAAATTATGTCAGTATAAATAGCTAAGGAGCGGTTTATGGATTTTAAAGTACAATTAAAAAAATATCAAGAACAAGTAAATAATGAATTGGAAAAATATTCAGGAAAAAAAGATGTACCAGAAAAAATATTAAATAATTCTATGGAATATAGTCTTATGGCAGGTGGAAAAAGATTAAGACCTATTTTAGTAATTGCAACATATGAGATATTTGGAAAAAATATTAATAAATGTATTCCATATGCAGTTGCTATTGAGATGGTACATAATTTTTCGTTGATTCATGATGATTTGCCAGGAATTGATAATGACGATTTTAGGCATGGAAAGCCTACTAACCATAAGAAATTTAATGAGGCAACTGCAATTCTTGCAGGAGATGGATTGTTAAATCAAGCATATATTGTAATTAGTGAAGATTTAATAAAGTCAGAAAGTGAAGAATTAAAAAATAAATTAAAAGTTTTTAATGAATTTTCCACTGCGGTAGATAGAATGATTGCAGGGGAATATATAGATACAGAATATGAGGGAAAGCAAATAACTGATGAGTATTTGGAATATATTCATAAAAACAAAACAGGAGCACTTTTAAAATTATGTGTTAGGATGGGAGCAATTTTAGCTAATGCTAATGAAAAGGATTTAGAAAAATTGACTAAGTATGCGGAAAAAATAGGATTAGCATTTCAAATAAAAGATGATATTTTATCTGAAGAAGGAAATGAAGAGATTTTAGGCAAACCAGTTGGTAATGACAAAGAATTAGAAAAATGTACATATGTTTCAAAATATGGACTTCAAGGGGCAAAAAAAATTCTAGAAGAAATAACAAAAGATGCAATAGAGGAATTAAAAGAATATGGAGATAGAGCTGAATTTTTAAGAGAATTAGCTTTATATATAAAAGATAGAAATAAATAGGGGATTTAAAATAATGCTTAATTTGATTATATAATAAATTAATTAAGAACTATGATAAAAAATCCTTAAAGGAGAACAGAAAATGAAGTTTGATAAAGAAACAATGCCAAAGCATATTGCTATTATTATGGATGGTAATAGAAGATGGGCAAGAGCAAAAGGAAAGCCAGTTAGTTTTGGACATAAAGAAGGAGCAAAAACATTAGAAAAAATCGTAAGATATGCTAATAAAATAGGATTAGAATATATTACAGTATATGCATTTTCAACAGAAAATTGGAAAAGAGCTGAAGATGAAGTAAAAGCACTTATGATGCTATTGCAAAATTATTTAGATGAATATTCTAAAAGAGCAGATACTGAAAATATTAGGGTAAAAATATTAGGAGATATAACTGCCTTGTCTGAAGGAATGCAGAAAAGCATAAAAAGGTGTATGGAAAGAACTAAAGATAATACTGGAGTAACTTTTAATATTGCATTAAATTATGGAGGAAGAGACGAATTAATAAAAGCAATAAAGCAAATATCTGCAAAAGTAAAAAATCAAGAAATAGATATAGAAGAAATATCAGAAAAATTAGTATCTGATAATTTATATACTAAAGGACAGCCAGATCCAGATTTATTGATTAGAACTAGTGGAGAGTTGCGCTTAAGTAATTTCTTACCATGGCAACTTGTTTATTCTGAATTCTTATTTTTAGATAAAAATTGGCCAGACTTTGAGGAAGAAGATTTAGATAAAGCAATTATAGAATACCAAAAAAGAACCAGAAAATTTGGAGCAAATTAAAACAAAATAATAAATATTTATAAGAAGAAAGGAAAAGAGATGGATATAAAAAGATTGACTTCAGGATTATTAGGATTTCCATTAGTATTATTAGTGTTACTAATTGGAGACAAAATAGTAGTAGATATAGCATTATCAATTATAGCATTACTTGCTATGAGTGAATATTTTAATGCTATAGCAAAGGTATCAAAACCAGTAAGATGGTTAGGCTATTTAAGTTGTTTTAGTATAGCTTTTATTCATGTAGTACCAAAAGAATATTTAAATATGATAGTAACATTAGGAGTTCCAACTATTTTAATAGTACTTTTTGCCCAAGTAGTTGCTACAGAAATGAGAACAACATTTAAGGATATAGCGTACACATTTATTGGAATATTTTATGTTGTATTTTTTATTATGTTTGTAGCATTTATTGATGGAATGCCAAATGGAAAAATTTTAATTTGGTATGTAATTTTAGCAGCATGGGGAACAGATATATTTGCTTATTTAATAGGAAAACATTTTGGAAAGCATAAATTTAGTAAAGTAAGTCCTAAGAAATCAATTGAAGGATGTATTGGTGGAACAGTAGGAGCTGTTGTATTAATGCTTATTTATACTTATGTTGCAAATACTTATTGGGGAATGAATTATTCATATTTATTTATAACAGGAATAGGAATTATATTAAGTTTAGTTGGGCAAATTGGAGATTTTGCAGCATCTAGTATAAAAAGATTTGTTGATATTAAAGATTATAGTAATTTAATACCAGGACATGGAGGAATGTTAGATAGAATAGATAGTTTAATATTCTTAGCACCATTTGCATATGCATTATTTACGTTGTTATAAAAAGGAGGAACACATTGATATCTTTTATTTTATCAGCAATAAAAATAATATTTTTATTAGGATTTTTGATATTTATTCATGAGTTAGGACATTTTACTGTAGCAAAATTATGTAAAGTGAGAGTAAACGAATTTGCTATTGGTTTTGGACCAGCTATATGGAAAAAACAAGGAAAACAAACCAAATACGCATTAAGATTAATTCCATTAGGTGGATTTGTTAGTATGGAAGGAGAAGAAGAAAGGTCAGAAGAAAGTGGTTCTTTTTCTAAAGCAAGTATTCCAAAAAGGATAGCTATAGTTGCAGCAGGAGCAATTGTAAATATAATATTTGCTATTATAGTTTATTTTTTAATAATTGCCAATTCAGGAACATATATAACAAATGAAATTGTTTCAACTACAGAAGGATATCCGGCCCAACAAATAGGATTACAGTCTGGAGATAAAATTATTGAGGCAAACAATAAAAAAATTGATAATTTATATGATTTAAATAAAGCAATACAAGAAAATACAGAATCTATCAATTTAAAAATTGATAGAGAAGGAACTATACTAGAATATAATATAGTTCCAAAGCAAATAGCAGAACAACAAGGAGAAAGATGGTACTTAGGTGTTAATTTAAAAAGAGCAGAGGACACGATTGGTAATAGATGTTTAAATGCAGCAATGTCAACGAAAGAATTCGTTTTTTCTATTGTTGATAATTTAAAACAGTTATTTACAGGAAATGTTGGAATAGACCAAATGATGGGACCAGTTGGAATATCAGAAGTTGTATCTAAAACTAATGGTATTAAAGAATTTTTATATATGATGGCATTAATATCTATTTCTTTAGGAGTAACAAACTTGTTACCAATTCCAGCATTAGATGGAGGAAAAATATTAATTTTAATAATTGAAGCAATAAGAAGAAAACCATTAAAAGAGCAAACAGAAATAAATATACAATTATTAGGATTTTCGATTTTAATAGTGTTGTCATTATATGTTACATATAATGATATAATACGAATATTTTAATAAAAAACATTTGACAAATAAAAATATTTAATAGATAATAGAAATATCGAATTACATTAAGAAAAAAGCTTTAAAATACGAAGGAGGAAAAACAAAAAATGTACTTATTTAATAGAATTACGGTAAATCCACAATTACCAAAAAGAATTGAAAAATTATCAGAAATAGCCAACAATTTATGGTGGTCTTGGAATACAGAATTTTTAAGATTATTTCAAAGAATAGATGGAGACCTATGGGAAGAATCAAATAAAAATCCTGTTAAATTTTTAAAACATGTTTCTCAAGAAAGATTAGAAGCGGTAACAAAAGACATAGGATTTTTAAAAGAATATGATAAAGTAGTATTAAATTTTGACGGATATATGAACAGTAAAAACACATGGTTTTCTAAAAAATATCCAGAAGAAAAAAATGATTTAATTGCTTATTTTTCAGCAGAATATGGAATTGACGAGACAATTCCGATTTACTCTGGAGGATTAGGAATATTATCTGGTGATCATTTAAAATCAGCAAGTGACCTTGGAATTCCACTTGTTGCAGTAGGACTATTATATAAAAATGGATATTTTAATCAAAAAATTAATGGAAACGGAGACCAAGAAACAGAATATAATAACATTGATTTATATGATTTACCAATTAATCCAGTAAAAGATGATAAGGGAGAGGATTTAACAATATATGTTAAATTTCCAAAAAGAAGATTATATTTAAAAGTTTGGCAAATAAATGTAGGAAGAGTAAAATTATATTTATTAGATTCTGATATTGATAAAAATAATGAAGAAGATAGAGATGTTACATTAAGACTATATGGTGGAGATCAAGAAATGAGAATTCGCCAAGAAATAGTACTTGGAATGGCTGGAGTTAATTTATTAAAAAATTATCTTCATTTAGAGCCAACTGTATATCATATGAATGAAGGGCATTCAGCATTTTTAAATTTAGAAATTATAAAAAATATAATAAAAGAGAAACAAGTTTCTTTTGAAGTTGCTAAAGATATAGCAAGCTCAAAAACAATATTCACAACACATACACCAGTTCCAGCTGGAAATGATATATTCCCAATCCAATTAGTTGAAAAGTATTTTAAAGATTTTTGGCCAAGATTAGGATTATCAAGAGAAGAATTTTTAATGTTAGGAATGAAGCCAGGAAAAGACTTAGCAGAAGGATTTAACATGGGGATTTTAGCGTTAAAAATTGCAGGAAAGAAAAATGGAGTAAGCAAACTACATGGAGCAGTTTCAAGAGAATTATTTGGAGAAGTATGGCCTGAAATAGCAGCAAATGAATCACCAATAGGATATGTTACAAATGGTATTCACACATGTTCATGGCTTGCACCTAAAATGAAAGAATTATATAATAAATATTTGATTCCATATTGGCAAGACAATATGCATCAAGATCAAGTATGGGAAAAAATAAAAAATATACCAGACGAAAAATTATGGAATGTACACAACGAAAGAAAAATAAAATTATTAAAATTAGTAAAAATCAGTACAACAGAAAGATTAAGAAGATCTGGATATAGCTATGAAGAGATTAATGAAATTGTATCAAAATTAAATCCAGATGCTTTAACTATTGGATTTGCAAGAAGATTTGCAACATATAAAAGAGCAACCTTAATTTTTAAAGATTTAGAAAGAATTACACAAATATTAAATAATAGTGAAAAACCAGTCCAATTAATTTTTGCAGGAAAAGCACATCCTGCTGATAAAGAAGGACAAGATTTAATAAGATATATACATCAAGTATCTATGATGCCACAATTTAAAGGAAAAATTTTCTTACTTGAAAACTATAATATAGCAATGTCTAGATACTTAATTAGCGGTGTGGATGTATGGTTAAACAATCCAAGAAGACCAATGGAAGCATCAGGAACAAGTGGTCAAAAAGCATCAGTAAATGGAGTTATAAACTTCAGTGTTTTAGATGGATGGTGGGCTGAAGGATATACTCAAAACAATGGATGGACAATAGGAACAAATGCTGAATATGAATCTTATGAGGCACAAGATCAAGCAGATAGCCAAAGTATGTATAGAACATTAGAAGAAAAAATAATACCAACTTATTATGATAAAGATAGAAATGGAATGTCTAAAAAATGGGTTGAAATAATGAAAAATTCTATTATAACAACAGGTGGAAAATACAGTACAGCAAGAATGTTAGTTGATTATACTAATAATTTATATATGCCACTTTGCAAGTTAACTAAAAAATATTATGAAGATGTTGATAATGTAGCAGCATATAACTCTTGGAAAAAAGATTTATATAAAAATTGGAAAGACATAAAAATAACACAAGTAAACAATTTAGATAATATTACAATAGATGCAGGAAATAATATTGAAGTAGCATGTGAGGTAGAACTTCCTAATATTGATGTAGAAAACATAACAGTAGAAGCATACTATGGAAAAATATTAGAAAATGGAGTTGTAGAAAATGTTAGTATTATTCCAATGACTTTATCAGATTCAGATGAGGAAGATAAAAAATATTATTTTACAGCTAAAATTGAATTAACAACAGGTGGAAATTATGGATATACATTTAGAGTTATGCCAAAACATGAGATGCTACTAGAACCAGCAAATTTAAATTTGGTAAAATGGATTACTAAATAATAAATTCAAAAAAATAGAAGTCTTACAAATAAGCTTTATAAAGCTTTTTGTAAGACTTTAATGCTTTTAGTAAGTTATAAAAGTGCACTTAAAACTAAAATGCCCAAATTATCATTATATATTTCATCAAACTGAGTAATTGGTAATGGATTTTCTCCGATACCAGCTTCTATAGTATATCCAGGTTTATTGTATTTTTGAATAAACCAATCTTTAAAACCAGCAAAGCTTGAATTATATGGTGTTTCTGCGAGTAAGTATCCACTAGATTCTGCTAATTTTTGTCCTATTTCAAAACTATTTGGTGGATTATAATTTTGAAACTGCCAATAAATTTCTTTTCCTTGAGTATGGTAAGCTAAAACTAAACTGAAATTATGCATTAATGTAAAATTATAAATTGCTAGAGACTCTGGTTCAGTCAATGGCCCATACCCAACAAAATCACGAGGTGCAGGTCCGAGTAAATCCATGAGAATATTTTATTTCTTTTGCTTGTTCCCAACTAGCAGGAAATTGTAAATTTAAATCCACACCTGTGGATTTTAAAAACTTCCAACCACAAAAATAAGTTAATAAAACTCAGTAATCATCTATGATACAGAGTATTTCGATATTAAAGAAATATTCTGTTTTTTTATTGTTTTTTTTACTGTTAGAATTGGAGTGGAAAAATGGAAGATAAACAAAGAAATAGAGTAGGATATTATTCAATAATACCATCAAAAATGGACAGGCTATCTATCAAAATATGGAAGATAATAATATAAGATTTAATAATAAAATGAATAATAAAAGGCATAGAAAATTCATATCAAATTATGAAAATCAGAGAGTGTATACTAAAGAATTTTTAGAAAGTTTATATGAGAATTAGAATTAAAAATTTTAAGAAATTAATAAAAATATATTACACTACGTTAATATGTTTTTATTTAAAAAATTTACATAATTTTGACTTTTAAAGATAAATGGTATAAAATATAATTATACACTAACCTGCAAAGGAGGTTTTAGAATGCAAGTTCAAGAACTTTTCTCAAAGGCAACAGAATTCTATGGAGATAATGGTTATTTCAAATTAGAGGATGAAGAATATAAATTTCTGTTAAAAGAAATAAAAGATCTGAATGAAAAAACCACATTATCTAAATTAGAAGAGATGCGTATTAAGGGAGTATTTGCAATATTATTATATGCAGAAAAAGAAAGTTGCATTGAAACTCTTAACCTTAATAATGTAATGAAAAAGCTCTTTGAGAAAGTATATTCGGAATTTTGCTAGTGTAAAAAGAGAAGTCTAAATTGGCTTCTCTTTACTTATTTGTATGGCAATCGCTTAAAAATTTTTTATCTTAGAAAAATCAAGGTTTCAAATTTTTATTAAAAAATAAGAATTGAGTATTATCAATATGTAGAAGTTTTTTAAGCAATTGCCATAACTTGTTTGCAAAAATTATAAAAAAATGGTATAATATATACATATACTTGTGTATATGGTTACTAGACACTCAGAAATCATCAATCTCTGGATACTATTGCTTGGACGTATTATATGGCTGTATAAGATAGAACAGCATATGATTGTACAAGTTTTTCGCCACTAACGCTATTTTTATCAGTATTAAAAATAGTAAAGGAGGACTTGGTATGAATGCTAAGTACAATGGTGAAAAATGGGTTGTCGACGTAACTGGCCAGCAGTTTCAGGAAATGGTAGAAGGTTTCTTTAAACGGAATCCTATTCCTACCTGCGATGAGCTGAAAGATGCTCTCGTTCCCGTTGGGATTCCAAACACTGCAACAGAAGGGTCTTTTGGTAAAAATGGTGTTTTTAAGTTTGAGTTTAAGTCATTTGATGGCATAGACCTTATGGTAAAATACCATGATATCGATAGACGGGTTGCGGCAAAATTTCCTGGCAACAATGCTGCTATGTACTGGACTGCACAGATTTTGTGTAATGAATGTTCTTATTTCACTTGGGATTCCAAGCGAAAAAAGGCAGGAATTACACCTGTCGGTGAGAAGAAGGTACGTAACGGTGTTGCGCCTAGAGATAATGCAGCACACATTCCCTTGAGGAGTGGTCCTTCTATTGGCACAGAAGATTAGGCTCATATGTCTAAGGTTTCATTAGCCGGCGGGTGCTTACACCACGCTTCTTTTGTTTTTAGGAGAAAAATTGTTTTAATCAGTGGCAATATAGGACGTATATATATCTAAGAATTGTTTAAAAATACTTTTAAAATAATATAATTTATGGTATACTATTATTGTAGTATTTCAATTCGACCATTCGCGTGATATTACTGGAGAAATTGATAATTCTTTAAAAAGAATTTGAATAATAAAGAATGTTGAAAATCTTTCTTTATGAATGGCAAAAATAAGACCATGTACATTATTATGGTTGTTTTTGTCGTGAGTTCATAAAGGAGGTTTATTTTTTTTACAACCAAAAAATAAAAAAGGAAGGTAATTAATATGAATGAAGAAATTAAAATGTATGAAAAACAAGGAAATTGGGATTTTTCAGATATACAATGTTTTAAAGAATATCAAGATTATTGGATAATGCATGATGAGGTAGAAAAATATTCAACTGAAAATAGTTTGATTTTAGATTTAGGAACTGCTGGAGGAGAAAAGATATTTTCTCAGATGCCTAAAAATGTTGGATTGATAATAGGAACAGATTTATCTAATAAAATGATAGAGACAGCAAAGAAAAATTCAAAGGAATACCCAAAAGTTAAAGTAAAATTTGCAGTTATGAATAATTTAAAAATTGAATTTCCAAATGGTTTATTTGATATTGTTACAGCTAGACACACAGTTATAAATGCAAAAGAAATTTATAGAGTTTTAAACAATAAAGGAGTATTAATAGTTAGAGGTGTTGACAAATATGATTGTTGGGAAATAAAGAAATTATTTGGTAGAGGTCAAGCATATAATGATGATATAGCAATAAGTGATAAAGACTATAAAGATATTAAAAATGCAGGTTTTAAAGATGTAAAAATGACGAGAATAAATGCAAATGAATATTTTAAAACAGCAGAAGATTTATTAAAGTTATTATTAAAAACACCAATATTAGACGATTTTTTAGAAATAAGGAAATGCGAGAATATACATAGGCAAAGTATAGAGAAAGAGTTGTTTGATGAATATATCAAAAATAATACAAGTAGTAAAGGGATTTTATTAAAAAGACGATATTATGGAATAGTTGCGAAAAAATAAATTTCAAAAAGAACGCTGACAGATTTAATTGAGCACGATATATCAAAGTCAAAAGTAAAAGATATCTTAGAAAGTTATATTGATAAAGTAAATGTAATAGGCTCTTATGAAAACGAAAAATTCTACAAAATTGGATTTGCTGATGCAATGAATTTGACATTGGAATGTATAAATATTAAATGAAAAATAGACCTAATTATTTAAATAATAATATTTGAATAATTAGGTCAAATTTTTACTATACTAATTAACAGATATTGACAAATTACTAGAAATAGAATTATAATGTTATTATAAAGTAAATAATATATAAAACAAGTACAAAACAATAACAAAGAAGGTGAAAAAGATGAATATTTGCAAAACTGTTTTAGATTATATAGATCAATATCCTGAAGATGAACCTATATTTATTGAAGATATAAAAAAATATGTAATAGAAAAATGCGAAGAGGAAGAAAAAGAAAGCGTTTTAAAAAATATAAATGTTATTTTAAATAGATTTAAAAATAATGGTATTATCAGAGCAGAATATAAAGGTGTCTATTATAAGCCTATTATTAGTATGTTCGGAGAAGTCCCATTAGATACTAATAAATTAAGAAAACTAAAATATTTAGAAGATAGAGATGGTAATATAAAAGGATATATAATAGGTACAAAATTATTTAATATGCTTGGTTTAACAACATTAGTTCCGAATGTTACTGATATAGTAACTAATGAATGCAAATATCATAAACAATATGATAAAAGATTAAGAACTTATATAACAAAGCCTAAAATAGAGATAACAAATGAAAATTATAGATATTTACAATTTATAGATATATTAGAAAACAAGGATAACATTTATATTGAAGCAGAAAATGCGAATGAAATTTTATATAGTATTATAGAAGAATGCAAATTAGATTTTGAAAAAATTATAAAATATGTTAGAGAAACAAATAGCAAAAATGTATTAGATAAGCTATTAGTCCTAGCAAGATAGGAGAAGTCGATGTATTTTCATGAAAATGAATTTGAATTTCAAAGTTTTATACGAATTATAAAAGAAAGAGAAAACATAGATGCAGACATAATAGAAAAAGACTATTATGTCTGTACAGTATTAAAGAAATTAGCAAAACAGCAAGATCATTTAAAAGCTTATTTTAAAGGTGGAACAGCTGTATATAAAATATGAATAGATTTTCAGAAGATATTGATTTAACTGTTGAAGTTGTTAAAGAAGAATCTAACAATATCAATAAAACTAGATTAAAAAAATCAGCACTTGGATATAAAATACCTGGATTGGAATTGGATAAAGATAAAACAAAAGATGTTAAACAGAGTGATACAGCATATTATAAATATAATACTCTTTTTATGAATGAAAAGAATCCATTACATAAACCTGGAGAAATACAAGTGGAATCTACTTCATTTACAGTTAGTGAACCAATTGAAGTTCAAACAATAGAACCAATTATATATAAGTATTCAAATAAGCAAGAAAAAGATATGCTAAGTAAAGAGTTTAATATAGCACCTTTTGAAATTAAAGTTCAAAAATTAGAAAGAATTTTTATAGACAAGCTATTTGCTGCAGAATTATATTTTGAAAAAGAAATGTATATGGATTTATCAAAACATTTATATGATTTAACTATATTATTTAAAACCAAAAGAATACAAGAATTTTTTTAGAATATAAATGAATTTGAAAAAATAGTTGCATATAAAAGAGAAGAAGAGATTTATAGAAAAGGTGGAGTAGATAAGAATATTCAAATTAAAGATTTTGGGTATTTTAGTACAGAATATAATGATGATTTATTAAAAGCCTTTAAGTTAATGCAAGATAAATATATTTTTAAAGATGAATATAGGATAACAATAGAAGATGTAAAAAAGATATTAAATAAGATAAGAGAAAAAATAATACTATTAGATCAAATAAAAGATTTAGAGAAACAATTTGGAACTACTGATATAGACAAAGTATTGGAAGAAGCTGAGAACGAAGCAGATAATCTTAATATGAAATATTATTCTCATGAAGAATTCAAAAAAATAGAGAGGAAAATAATTGATAGCAAAAAATAAATTTTAACATTAATAGACATGTGGAATTAACCATATGTTTATTTTTTTTGCTCAAAATTTAAAAAAATTTATTGTTATTGTCATATTTTCTTGTTTTTAATTGCTGTTTATAGTTAAAGAAAAATAAAATTTTTTCATTTTACCCGTAACGTTTTGGATTTTCAATCGCTGTTTAGGTTAAGAAAAGAAATTTTGAATTGCCCATAACCTTTTAAATTTCAACTGCTGTTAATATTAGAAGAAAAAATTTAAATCGCCCGTAAGATTTTTAAATTTCAATCACTGTTTATGTTAGGAAGATAAAAAATTATAAAAATATCAGGATAATTTTATAATTTTTCGCCTATGTGTATAGGTAATCAAATTGCACATTGACAAATACACTTAATTTAAGTGTCATAGTATGCCACTTTCTTTAATATTCTGTATTAGGTAGAAAGGATTTGAATAAGTATGATAGAGGATAAAAATATAACAAAAGATAATAAACTAGATTTTAATACATATTGTATTTTTACAGAAGAAAAGCAAAATATTGGAGAAACAATAGGATTAGTTTTTAAGGATTATTTAGAAAGTATAAAAGTAAAGAGTAAGTAATTATTACAAAACATTTGCAAAAATTTAAAGAGCACGTTATAGTATAAGCATAGATGATTACGGATAGGAGGTTAAATGCTGGATTTAAGAAGTCAAAATTTTAAAGTACGGAATGTACATAAGACTATCTAGAGAAGATGGCGACAAGCAAGAAAGCGAAAGTATCGGTAATCAAAGAAAAATTTTGCAAAGATATGTAAAGGAGAACAATCTATGTTTAGTTAAAGAGTATGTTGATGATGGAATAAGTGGTACAACTTTTGACAGACCTTCATTTAATGAGTTATTGCAAGATATAGAAAATCAAAATATTAATATGGTTATAACAAAAGATCTATCAAGACTTGGAAGAGATTATATTAAAACAGGTTTTTATATTGAAGACTATTTTCCAAAAAATAATATTAGATATGTTGCAATAACTGATGGAATAGATACATATATAGATAGCACAAATAACGATATAACGCCTTTTAAAGCAATAATGAATGACATGTATGCAAAAGATATTTCAAAGAAGATTAGAAGTGTCTTGAAGGAAAAACAGAAGCAAGGAGAATATATGTGCAGTATTCCAGCTTATGGTTACAAAAGGCATCCTACAATTAAAAATAAATTAATTATAGATGAGCAAGTAAGAGATATTGTAGAAAAGATTTTTGATATGTATACAAATGGTCATGGAAGTGTAGAAATAGTAAAATTCTTAAACTCAAATAAATACTTATCTCCAACAGGTTATAGAAAAACAGGAATTGTACAAGATGAAAATAAAACAGAATATGACTGGAATGAAGTAACACTATGCAATATGTTAAAAAATGAGGTGTATATCGGAAATACAGTACAAAATAAAAAGTCAGTTATATCATACAAAGTCAAGAAAATAAGGACAGTCGAAAAGGAAAATCAAATAAGAGTTGACAATACACATGAAGCCATTATTGATAAAGACACATTTGAAAAAGTACAATGTATTATTGAAAAAAGAGGAACAAATACAAAACTTAAATATGATTATTTATTAAGAGGATTACTTTACTGTTATCATTGCAAAAGAAAACTGCAAATAGTGCTTAAAAAGAACTCTAAAAGAAACGCAAAACCACATCCATATATAACCTGTAGTGATGCAAAAGAACGTGGGTACTATCCACTAAACATGAATTACGAGAAGTTTGAAAAACATATTATTTATATTGTAAAAAAGATATGCCAAATATACGCGGATAAAGAAATTTTTTATAGGGTTTATGAAAAATATCAAAACAAAACTCTTGATATTCGAGAAGGATATAAGAAAAAAATCGAGCAAATTGATAAAGCTATATTGGATATAAATAATAATTTAGACAAGATGTATATGGATAAGTTAAGAGGTGTTTTACAAGAGGAAGATTATGTTAGAGTTTCACAGAAATTCAATTTTGAAAAAACAAAATTATACGAGCAAAAGAAAGAATTAGAGCAGAAATTAGTTGAAACTGAAGATAAAATTAATACTAAAAATAAAACAAAAGAAGAAAAAGAATTAGGTGAATTAATAGAAAATTTTTTGAAATTAGAGAAAATAGATAAAATGTATTTATACAGATTAATTAACAAAATTGAGATTGACAAAGACAAAAATGCATATATATTTTTTAACTTTTCAAAACTAAATTCTATTAATGAAAACTTAGATGAATTTATCAAAGTTGAAGAATTAATAAATAAGTAAAATTAAAAAAACAAAGTTGTATGAAGCTCTTTAAAAACTCAATAGATACAAAATGAAAGAATAAAATTTGATTTTTTATATAAGATAGGGTAAAATGATAATAGAACTATTTTTGAAAAAGCCTATACAATTAAGGAGGATGCATTTATGATTAAAAAATTTTTTAAGGCTTTGGTAAATGGAGTACGGAATTGTGATTGTCTTAGATGTCTTGGTATAGTATTTCTAATGTTTGGCTGGTCGCCAATACTTGCCGAACTAATTTTGAAGATATTTAAAGTTAATGTCAGCCAAGGAGAGGAGATAGCAATTGTAATCTGTGCTGCTTGTGTAGGAGCAGTGATTTATGCATTTGTTTGGCATTGTGTAGAGGCAATGAAGTATCAGGAAAAACATAAGTGCGATTTCAGTGAGGCATGGATAGCTACTGATGACATGGGAGATGAAGAATGATTCCGAATTCTAGAGAGTGTCTATTCTAAGACACTCTCTTCATTTTAGGAAAAAATAATGGTTTGGAAGTAAGTAGAATTTATTATAGTAGTAAAAAATTGATAAAATAATATAAAAATAAAAGTTCTTAAAATTGTGCAAGTAAAGAGTTGCAAGGCTTTGCAAATTGGTTGGTAGTTTTTAAAATCCACACCACGAATATTTGCTTTCCAACCACTTACAAAAGGAACAGTTGGATAATTATTAGCAATTTGCTTAGCAGAAAGATAAGGAATAGAAGTTGAAGATAAATTACCAGTGACTAAGTCAACTCCATCAGGATTAATCATAGGTGCAATATATATAGAAACATTATTATAAATATATCTTGCATTATAATTATAAATACTATAATTTAGAGCATAAGCCTTACATAAGTTTTCTAGGAATTTCATAACCAAAACAGAAGTAATCCATTCATTTGCATGAATTGCAGCACTATAAAAAACTTTTTTTGTACCATTTCCAAAACGTATACAAGGTATAGACTTATTTAAGTAGCTATATCCAATGTTAAATATTTCTAAAAATGGGTAAATAGAGGCAAGAGAATTAATGTTAGAAGTCAAAATTGAGTATGTATAATTAATATTAGTAGGAACAATATCATCAAAATAATTAATAATACGGTTTTGACAATTAGAAGTGTCTTTATTTTTTAAAAAATCTTTCATAATATTATCAAACCTTTCCAAGATAAAATAAATAATCATTACATTATATGAAATAATTATTATATTGATATTAAAATAAAAGATATAAAGAATTAGGTAAAAAAATTAATCTTTTTTGTTGAAAATTTAAAAAAAGAAGTATAATAAGTATGAAAAGTATAACGAATACAACCTAAGAAGGAGGAAAAGTAAAATGAAAAAAGATAAATATGTAGGAATATGTAAGGTTGGAGAAAAGGGGCAAATAGTAATTCCAAAGGATGCAAGAGATATGTTTAATATCAAACCAGGAGATTCAATTATTGTATTATGTGACAAAGACAAAGGAATTGCACTTGTAAAATCTGATGTAATTGAAAATATAGGCGATGATATTTTAGGAGGAAAAAATGGAAAATAAAAGATTAGATTATTTAGATAATATCAGATGGATAACAGTTGTATTAGTAATTATTTATCATATTATATATTTGTTTAATAATAGTGGAGTAATATCAAATATAGGAGTTAAGGGAATTCAAATAATGGATACATTTTTAATATTTGTATATCCGTGGTTTATGTGTTTATTATTTATTGTATCAGGGATTTCCTGTAACTATTCATTAAGAAAAAGAAGCAATAAAGAATTTATAAAAGATCGTGCCAAAAGAATACTATTACCATCAGTTTTAGGAATATTTATATATGGTTGGATTTCGGGATTTATTACTGCACAATATACAGATATGTTTGCTGGAAATGGAAATAATATACCAGGATTTATTAAATATTTTATATATAGTCTTATGGGAATAGGACCTTTATGGTTTTGCCATGTATTATTTATAGGTTCATTATTAATTGTTTTAATAAGAAAAATAGATAAAAAAGAGAAAATAAACAATTTATGCAAAAAAATAAATTTGCTAATACTATTCATATTAGTTTTACTTGTATGGGGAAGTTCATTTATATTAAATACTCCATTAATTACTGTATATAGATTTGGAATATATTTATTTATGATGCTTCTTGGATACTATGTATTTTCTAATCAAGAATTAATAAAAAAATTGGAAAAAATATCTATTCAATTAAGTTTAATCTCAGTAGTAACTGGTATATGTTATGTATATACATATTATGGACAGAATTATACAGACAATAAAATATTAAATAGTTTCTTTACTAATTTGTATTTGTGGATTATGATATTATCAATAATGGGAATAGGAAGCAAATCTCTAAATTTTAAAAATAAATTTACAGTTTATATGACAAAGAATAATTTTAACATATATATTCTTCATTATGTTGTTGTACTACTATTAGGATATGTAACAGTAACATGTATAAATTTACCTTTTATTTTAAATTATATAGTTATTTTAATAGGAACAATAATAGCATTACCTATTTTAATTGAGATAGTTAAAAGAATACCTATAATAAGGTTTATGGTATTAGGAATAAGTAAGAATAAATAAATTAATATATTTTTTTAAAATGAAAATTTACTTGAAAAGTTATAATATAACTTTATTAAAAGTAGAACATTTTAAAATAGCATAAAATAATTTCTTAAATATTAATAAAGTTAAAAGGAGTAAAAAATGAAAGATAGAGATATTGCTGTAGTTGTAAGTAATGCTAATAAAGATGTAAGTGCAATAGAAACAATAGATGCTATCAAAAATGCGGGATTTACTAATGTGTTTATACAATGGTATAACAGAGATTGGAAGCCAACACAAGAAGAACAATTAGAATACATAAGAAAAAAAGGATTAAATATTATTTTTGCACATCTAGGTTATCAAAACATAAATGATTTATGGTTAGAAAAAGAAGCGGGAGATAAATTGGTAGATAGATATAAAAATGATATTAAAATTTGTAGAAATAATAACATACCAATGGTTATTATGCATCTGACAAGTAAAAGTGAAGCACCTAAATATAATGAAATAGGATTAAAGAGATTACAGGAAATTGTTGATTATGCCCAAAAATTAAATATTAAAGTAGCATTTGAAAATACAAAAATTAAAGGTTATTTGGACTATGTAATAGATAATATAAAAAATAAGAATGTAGGTATATGTTTTGATTCTGGACATTATCATGTGCATTTTAATGATGAGTTAGATTTTCCTAAATTTAAAGATAGAATATTTGCAGTACATTTACATGATAATGATAAAAGTGATGATCTTCACTTAATTCCATTTGATGGAACATTAAATTGGTCTAATGTTGTAAAAAATTTGAAGGAGTGTAATTATAGTGGACCAATTACTTTGGAATTGTGTTATAGATATGAATATTTAAAGATGGGAATTAATGAATTTTATAAAAAAGGTTATGAAGTAGGAAATAAACTAAAAGAAATGTTTGAAATGGATGAGGTGATTTTATGAAAAAAAGACAGAAAGTATATGACTTATATTGGTATTTTGCTTGCGAAAGACAGAATATATTTTTGAAAAAGCTTAATGGAGAATCTGCTCCATGGACTGATGATAAAATTTTACAGGAATATAAATTTTGCAATAGTTATAGGATTAATGATAGAGTTAGCCAATATTTATTAAAAAATGTTATATATAACGGTAAGAATTATTCTGATGAAGATATGCTATTTAGAATATTGTTATTTAAATTATTTAATAAAGAATCTACTTGGGAAATATTATTAAATAATTTTGGAGATATTACTTTAAAGACATTTAATATAAAAGAATACTCTAAAATATTAGAAAAGGCTATTTCAAATGGTATTAAAATATATAATGATGCTTATATAAGTTGTGCAAATAAAGCATTTGGTTATAATAGAAAACACGATAATCATTTGGCATTATTAAATAAGATGTTTAATGAAGATAAAATACAAGATAAAATTATTAAATGCAACACTATGGAAGAAGCATTTAATATTATAAAAAGTTATCCTTTAATTGGTAATTTTATGGCTTATCAATTAGTAACTGATATAAATTATAGTGAAGTTGTAAATTGGAAAGAAGATGAATTTACAGTTGCTGGCCCTGGATCATTGCGTGGAATAAAGAAATGTTTTATAGATAAAGGCAAAATGACTAATGAAGATATTATAAGATATATGTATGAACATCAAGATGAAGAGTTTAAAAGACTTAATTTAGAATTTAAAAGAATTGGTAATAGACCATTACAATTAATAGATTGTCAAAATATATTTTGTGAATTAGATAAATATTGTAGAAAAGCATTACCAGATTTAAAATCAAATAGAACTAAAATAAAGAAACATTATGTGCCTAAAAATGAGAAAATTGAATATATTTATCCTCTAAAGTGGAAAATATAAAAAAGGGAAAAAAATACTATTAAAATATAAATTACAATCATTGAATATGAATGAATAATAATTATGGCAATAGATTACGAACTAAGTTTTCTTATTCACAAAAATTCTTAGATGAAGATATTAAAAAAGTAATTTCAAAACTTACTCCAGATGAATCAAAACATGTTAGTAGAGAATTATCAAGATTTGTACGAGATGACTGGGGAAATGTTAAATATAATTTTATGGAGTAAAACATGGATATAATTTGTATGATTTATTTCCAGAAAATAAAAGAAAATTTATAAAAAGAGGATCAAATTTGTATTCTTCAAATGTAAAAAGAAAAAAAGGAAAGAGTAAAATATGTCAGCGATGTTAGTTCAGCAAGTAAAAAAATAGCTATAAAAGAAAAAGAACTATATAGTGAAGAAGTAAAATTACAAAAAGAACAAGAAAAGGAACGCAAAAGATTAGAAAATAATAGAACAATGTAAATAAGTAGTATTAATGATAAAAGTTGAATATCAAAGATTACATCAAATACAATTGGAATAATGTCTAAAGCAGGAAAATATGGTGGAATGTATGCACACAAAGATGTTGCTTTTGAATTTGGAATGTAGATTAGTCCAAAATTTAATTGCTTTTAATTAATGAATTTGAACGATTAAAGGCTGAAGAACAAAAGCAACTTGGCTGGAATGCGAAATGCATACTGATATAAAGTATCTTAATAACAAATAGAAAGAATTATATAGGAGAAAATAAAATATGGAAAAGTGTAATAAAATTGTAATTTTTGATTGGGGTGGAGTGATTGAAAACAATAATCAATCTTATTATAATATTAGTAAAGCAATTATAGATATTATGAGAAAATATAAATGTAAGTTAACAGATCAAGAGATACTAGAAGTTTGCACCAATGGAAAGAAATTGTTTAATACATTTATTGATGATGATGAACAAACAACTATAGATTGGTTTAATGAGATAAAAGATAAATTAAATATAGATTGTAATTATGATGAATATAAAAATGCATATTATGAATATGGCAAAAAAATACCATATCATAAAGATGTTGTTAAATTTGCCCATAGTTTAAGAGATAAATGCTATATTGCCATGTTTTCAAGTTTAGTAAAACTTGATGAAGCAAGAATTAATGAGCAAGTAAATTTATCTTCATTTGATTATATTTTTTTAACATACAAAATGGGATTTAGCAAACCTAATTCAAAGGCTTTTGAATATATAGAAAATACTGTTAAAATTAATCCAGAAAATATTTTATTTATTGATGATACGCAGATAAATATAGATGAAGCAAATAAAAGAAAATGGAAAACATGCAGGGCAGATGGATTTGAATTTGAAAAAATAAAAAGAAGTGTGGAAGAATTTTTAGAAAAAGGAGAAATAAATGAATAAATTAGAAGAAAATAAAAAAGTATATAATGCAATAGATTATGGATTAAATCCAAAAAATAAAGATAATTCAGAAGAGCTACAAACACTTATAAACTTAGTACATAACAATGGAGGAGGAGTAATATTTATTCCTATAGGAGTTTATATTTTTGATTCTGCAAAAAGTTCATGGAATATGACTAAGAATATAACAGCAATTTGTGAAATGAAATCTAATGTATCTTTAATTGGAGAATCTTTAACTGACACAGTTCTAAAAGTTGTCGGTAATACAGAAAAAGGCTCAGCTTTATTTTGCCATAATAGCGAATTTTCAAAGGAGATATTACATTCTTCAAATGCTCAAAATTTTACAGTTGATATGTCTGAAGCTACTTTAAATCAGTATACACATAGGGGAAAGGCTTTTTATTATAGTGGAGTTAAAGATTGTATTTTTAGAGACTTGCGCCTTATTTCCACACCATCTACAGCTCTAGGAATAGATATGTTAGATAATGTAGTTATTGATTCTGTATACATTTATGAAGGAGGAAGATCTTGGAATTATGGTGGCAATGGAGGTGCTGGAATTGGAATAGGTACTGGTTTGTGGGAAAATGAAAATTATATTATTAGAAATTGCATCTGTGTATCATGTGGACATTTTGGAATATTTTTAGAAGATCAGGGAATTTTTCATAATAAAGAAAACTTTCCTAAGGGTCAAATAATTTCTAATAATATAGTTAGAAATTGTAGACACTATGCTATTGGTATTAGGGGAGGAGATTCAGTTTTGATTTCAGCTAATAATATATATAACAATAATGGCGGACTATATGTAGATTATGGGGCTAGAAATATAATATTTAATGGTAATGTTATAAAAAGTTCTAAGGAAGCTGCATTTTGCATTGGAAATGAAGATAATGATATAAATAAAAATTTTAAAAAATGTAAAAACATAGTATTAACAGGTAATACTTTTATCGAAAATAAGATAAATATACTAAAAAATGCGGAGAGTTTTGAATATATAGAAAAAAATAATATATTTATTGATTAATTATCTGACTACATAAAATAGATGAAAATGTAAAAGAGCGTATTTTAAAATGAGATAAAATAATTTAAGGAGCAACAAATGAAAGAATATTTTTATAGAAGAGAATACAAATATATGTATGCTAGCATATTTTTTTACAACTTTGCATATGCTTTAATTGAAACTTTTGGGACAGTTATGCTATATCAAGCAGGTCTGCCAATATATATGATTTTATTAATATATGGTATGAGGTTTCTTATTACAGGATTGATAACACCATTATTTGTAACAATATCAAATAAGATTGGAGTGGCAAAATGCGTATTAATTTCAAATATATTTAGTATTATAAATTCTTATTTTATGCTAAATAGTGAGAATTTATATTCTAATATAATAATTTTTATAATAGCAATGGGATTAATGGGACTTTCAAATCCATCATCTGACTCACTTTCTAATAAATATGTAGAGAGTAAACATAGAGGAAGATTTAATAGTATATATTTTATAAGTAAAATATTAGGAATAGTTTTGGCTAGTGTTTTAGTAGCGTGGGGAATAATAAGTAATAATAAGGTTGTGTTATTGAGTATAATTACTATTTTCTATATATTACAATATATTGTAATTTTACAAATTGATTATAAACCAGAAAAGAAAACTAATACATTTAAGTCTAGTATTAAATATTTATTACATAGTAAAAGTAAATATAAAATTATATATGCATTAAGGGCAAACCACATAATAGAAAGATTATTTGTTCCACTATATTTATATATAGCTTTAAAAGATTTTAAAGCATTTTCTGTTGTAGTTGTAATATCATTACTATTTCAAATAATTACAGTTACACTAATTGGAAAATATACTGATAAAAATATAAAAAAGGCTAATACCCTAGTATCTTTAATAAGGTTAATTATAACTTCAATTTACCTTTTTGCAAAAAATAAATTTGTGATTTCTGTAAATAAAACAGTCAGTGATAACTTAGAAAAAGTTTACGAAACATCAATACAAACTTCTATACAAAATATGATTAAAGAGTCAAAAGAAGATCATGATTTATTATCTGCGGTAGGTCAAATGAGTTTATGTTTTGCAGAGGTTGTGATATTTGCAATTTTATCTATAATTTCAAAATATATTGGAGAAGACATTTTTTATTTGATATTTTTATTATCAATAATATCTACTGCTGTAATAAATTTTCAAATAATAAAAGAAGAGAAGGATTAAATTATTAATTAAAAATACAGAATTTGCTTTAAAAAATAATAAAAATTATATATTAGAAATTGATACTATTACTAATATTGCTCTAATAATCAAAAGTTAATCTTATTATTTTTCTATACAAAAATGTAGTATTTGAATTAAAAATAGATATAAATACTTTAAAAGATAAATTAGAAAAAATCAGAACTATGTAATTATTTAATTGACCAGTTTTATAATGATGGATATCATGGAATACAAGAAAGTCGTACTATTTGGAATATAGTGGTAGTAGCATATATGATAAACAGAAAATGGTTTATAAAAAAGGAAATAAATTGTCAAAATATAAAACAAGATATTTCTTATGAACCCACTACAAATAAACATAATATAATCATTGTAACAAAATTTAATAGAAACAAAATATATAAAGATTTGTTTCAAAAGTTGGAAGGATAATTAATATGGATTATAATGAAATGAAACAAGCTGTAAAATTATTAAGTAAAGAATGGAATTTAGGAAAAAAAGAAGCAGAGGCAGATAATGATATATGTGCTTGGATATATTTGTTTGATATTTTAGAAGAAAGTGAAACAATAATAAAATATAAGGATGGGAACAGACTTGTAGGATTTTGTGGTTATTCTAAAAATTCTTCAACTAAATATAAATTACGTAAGAAATTTTATAAATTTATTAAAAATAGGTTATATAAAAGTAAAAGTATCAAAAATTTAAAAGCATTTAAACAGTATGAAACAAATTATAATTATACTCCTAAAAATTTAGAAAATTATTTTGACGGAGAGGTTTCTATATTAATAGTAGATAAAGATTATAGAAAAAGAAGGATAGGAAAAAAGTTATTATTAGATGTTTTTAAACTTGCTAAAAATGATAATATGGTAAACCTTCAAATAGTAACTGATGAATCATGTAACTATAAATTTTATGAAAATTTAGGTTGTAAAAAAATATATGAAACAGTTATAAAAAACAAAGAATCAAACAAATTAGGAAATGCATATCAAGAAAAAGCATTTATATATGAAAAAAAGTTATAGATAGAGAGATAATTTATGAAAATAACAAGTGAAAAAGCAAGAACATTATTAGAAATAGAAAGAAAAAACACAACAGATGATAGATGGATAGCACTGTATATCTGTAGGTGATAGTGCTAGTAGAATTGCACAAGCATTATGTGAAAAAGAAATAAATGTAGATATAGACAAAGCAATTACTCTAGGATATTTACATGATATTGGTAAGTATAATGGTGAGTCACATGGAAATGTCATGAGAGGATATGAATATTTAAAAAATAAAGGTTATGATGATGAATACGCTAATAGTTGTCTTACTTATTCATATTTAAATAATGATATAGTATGTACTGCTGGAGGAGTTCAAAATCCAAAAGACAATCCATTTTTAACAAATTTTATAAAAAATCATGAATACACAATAGAAGAAAAATTAATAAATTTATGTGACTTGATGTATCCACAAGGAAATAAAGTATTTACAATTGATAAAAGGTTAATTTATATAATGATTAGAAGAGGTGCATATTCTAACACTCAATATCATATTAAAGAAAACATATAAATTAAAAGAATATTTTGATAATCTGTTAGGATATAATTTGTATGACTTGTTTCAAAAAATAAAAGAAAATTTATAAAAGGGATTGGGAACTTCCCATAGTAGAATTTGTGCGGGAGTATAAATTCAGTACTGGCTAGACATAGATTTTATTCCCATATTCAAAAAATAAAAAAAGAGGATTAAATTATTTTGATAATTTTTTCTTCTTTTTTGATATTATTTATTATAAAAAAACTTACGAACTTTTCAGTCCGTAAGTTGATTTCAAATGGAGCCTTAACTATACACGTATGCGAAATTAAGACTATAAGATTTGATTAAATCTCTCTAATAAATTCATTATATATAATATTAATAAATATTTCAATAGATGTATCGCAAATTTTGTAGTTTTATAGTATAATATTTAACAGTTATTACTTTTAGGAGGTGTATTATGACAGAGGAAGCTTTGGAAATTACAAAAGAAGTTGCGAAGGTTGTTGCGAAAGATGTTTATAATGATGGTGTTAAAGGTACAGTAGTGCAAACTGGAGAAATAATTGAATCTGTAGTAGGTTTATTTAACAATGTCGTTTTCTATCCGGTAAAAAAGGCTAATGCACTCTTTAAGTATAAATTAGAAGATTTTAAAAATGAATTGGAACAAAAACTAAGTTCTATACCAGAAGAAAAATTAGTAGAACCAGATTTAATGATTGCAGGGCCAGCGCTTGAAGCATTAAAATATACTTATGACAAAGATGAACTAAGAAATATGTATTTGAACTTACTAACTTCATCAATGAATAAAGATATAAAAGATAAAGCACATCCTAGTTATGTTGAAATAATAAGACAATTAACGCCATTGGATGCAAAAGTTTTTAAAAGATTACAAGATTTAGGACAAGTTGCCTGTGCACATGCAATATTAAAAATAAATAATAGTAATAGAGTTTATAGTAGCGCTTATCCAAATTATATAGTCATGGAATTGTTAGATTTGGGTGATGAATTTCAATTATCTACATCTATTTCTAATTTGATAAGATTAGGATTAATACATCACGAAGATAATAGCATTAATGGTTTTGACTATAATTGTTTTAAAACAGTTAAAGTTATAGTAAACAATAAAATAATGCTTGATAATATGAATCGTGCTGAAGGTAATGAAATAACGACAACTATTGATATTCAAGGGCAAGTAATTATGCAAAATGATTTTGGTAATAGATTTGCTGATACTTGTTTATAATGTAAGGATGTGAAAAAAATGAAAAAATATTATGATAGTTTAAATGATGAAGTAAAAGAATATTTTAGTATTCTATCGCCAGAATTTCCGGAATGGTTATTAGAGTATATTGATACTCCTGAAATGGAAAGAATTAGTAAAATAAGTATGAGTTGTGGTACAGATTATTCTAAATGCTTTAATGTTAAATATTGGTATTCTAATTTAGATCATAGTGTTGGTGTTGCCTTAATTATTTGGCATTTTACACACGATAAGAAACAAACACTAGCAGGTCTATTCCACGACATTGCCACACCTGTATTTAAACATTGTATAGACTTTATGAATGGTGATTCAGAAACTCAAGAATCTACTGAAGAAAAAACTTCGGACATTATTAGAAATTCTTCAAAAATAATAAGTTTGTTAAAAAGGGATGGTATAAAGTTAGAAGAAGTAGATGATTATAAGATTTATCCTATTGCTGACAACAATACACCAAAACTGTCTGCTGATAGATTTGAATATACATTTGCAAGTGGATTAACTTTTTTCAGAGTTTGGGAATTAGACAAAATTAGAAAAATATATAACAATATTGTGGTAACTACAAATGAAGATGGTATACAAGAACTTGCTTTCAAAGATAAAGAAGTTTGTGAAGAATATATAGATACAATTTCAAAATTATGGCCTGAATGGGTAAGCGACAAAGATAGAACAGTAATGCAATTTTTAGCAGATATGTGTAAGTCAATGAACAATGCTGGTTATTTAACAGTAGAAGATTTATATACACTTTCAGAACAAGAAGTAATTGATAAAATTTTAACTTGTGAAGATAAATACTTATCAGAAAGTTTTAAATTATTTCAAGATGCAGATACAGTTTATAGAAGTACAATGCCTGCTGATGAAAAATATTGTGTTAATATTAAAGCAAAGACAAGATATGTTGTACCATTAGTTCAAACTGATGATACCGCTGTTAGAATAAATCAAATATCTGATACAGCAGCCAATCAAATTACAGAATATTTAAATTGTCCAAAAGGTGGATATTATACATATTTTGATTTTCAATTTATACCTTATGAAGAGGTAGTTGCTAAAAAACTTATTAAGAAAGACAATGCTTAGTTGGCATTGTCTTTATCATTTTCAGATGGTACATATTTTTTTAGTGTAGTATTTTGTAATTTTAAATATTCAATTTTAGTTTCAATTGCTCGTTCATCTTCAAAGTAACCAAGATAGTGAAATTTATTTTTTACTTTAATTAAGCATTCAATATTTTCTTCTAGTGCCTTAGCAATATTCTCTATAATATATTCTTCTTTTTTAGGTTTAGGCTCTTCCTTAACTTCTGGAATTTTAATCTCATATCCTACAATTAAATTTCTAATATATTCAGACTGAGATAAGTTTAATTTTGAAGATGCTCTTTTTAAAATAAATTTCTCATCATCACTTAAAAATACATTAACATTATTATTTCTTATTCTCATAGTTTAAAATCTCCTTTCTAAACATTAAGGGTATGGGAATTCCCATATACGAATTTGTACGGGAGTATAAATTCAGTGCTTGCCAGACAAAATATGTGAGTATGTACTCACACATTTTCTGTATAGATTAATTCTTTTAAAATAATTTCTTCTGCTGTATTTTTATAATTGTTCATCAATTTTACCCATTCAAGTTGGTTAATTTCTTTATTCTTTTCAGATAGTTTTTCATCTGATTTTTTATAACTTTCCATCAAATTATTTAATAATTTTTCTGCATCTTTACTTACTGAAATAAGATGATTAGTAAGTTCATCTTTCATTAAAAGTGTAGTGTAAAGTGCTTTTTTATGTTCTTTTAAATAATCAAGTCTTAACTTTCCATACTTATTAATTGTTCCTCTTTTATTATCATTTAAAGTTAGATTTGGTAATTCATAGTCACCAGTTTTTATATATTTTAATTCCATTTTTAATCATTTCCTTTCTTATTTGGTTTGTTAGGATTGTAAGTAACAATTTCATATTTTGTTTCAATATCTTCTTTATTTATGATTGATTTTGTTTTTATTTCAGTAGGTGATATTGGTACAATTCTTATAATTTTCTCATCCTTTTTAGGTGTAAATTCACCAATAATATTACCTGTATCTTTATCAACTTTTTCATAAAGATGATACATTTTTGTTTCATAAAATTCATTTAATCTATCTAAATATTCCTGTACTTGTTCATTAGAAATATTAGGGCTACCTATAATAAAATCTTCTTTACCATTTATCTCAACCGGTACTAATACATCTAAAATTCCTTTGTCTAAAAACTTCATTAAGTTATTTATATAACTCTTTCTAAAATTAATTTTTTCTATATGAAGTTCATTGTTTTTATCTTTTATTAGAATAACTGATTCAATAAATTTAGATATAAATTCTTGCTTTTCATCTTTTGTTTTGCTTGCCCAATTTGTTTTTACAACATCATTTAAAGTATCTAATCGTATCATAGTTTCTCGTTCAATATCTTTATCTGCCATTAATTGTTGTGGTGTAAAAGTTATATTATCTAGATTTAAAAGTTCTGATTTCTTCTGTTCTAAAATTTCTAATTTGTCTTCAATTAGTTTATAATCTTCTGAGAAATCTTCCATTTCAACAATACCACTCATATATGCTTTTTTAATGCGTTCTTTTTGTTTTGTTAACCCTTTAATCTCTTTATCTATATCATCAGTTTTTGTCGGTTTATGGTCTGCTAGAATAGGTAAAAAATACTTTTTAACTGCCATATCATATTCAACTAAATCATAAATAAATTTCATTAAGTATTCTTCAATTTTATCTTCTTGATAATTTAAATGGCATTTCTCACAATTGTAATACATATATTTTTTCTTCTTACCACCTGAACCTTTACATTTCATTATTCTTCCACAAGTAGGACATTTAATCTTTTGAAAGAATAAATAAACTCTATCTCTAGTATAAGTTCTTTGATTAACTTCTTTCTGTCTTTGACATTCTTCCCACATTGCACGAGATATTATTGGTTCTACAACATTCATATAAATAACAGGTTCTTTGTTTTCTTTTTTAGCAATTCTTTTATATTGCTCATAATCTCCCATATAGATTTTGTTATCAATTATCTTTTGAATAGTCGTGTCTTTCCATTTCTTTGGATTTAATAATTTTTCTTCATTAAAGACATTTGATATTTGTTGAAAACTTTTGCCTTCTAAATACATTTTAAATATTATTTCAATAATAGGTTTTGTTGTTTCATCAACAATAGTTTTCTTGTTGCCATCTTTCTTATATCCTAGTGGGGCAGGACCTGGCAGGTGACTTGACTTAATTGCTCCATTAAGTCCAAATTTAGTTCTTTCTGATATAATTTCAATTTCTAACTGTGATATAAGTTCTTCTAAATCACGAACTGAACGAGTAACTCTATCTAGTTTGTAGGCTACAATATAATTAATTTTTCCGTCCCTCATATCTTGTAGCATTTCTTGAAATGCTGGTCTATGTTCCATATCTTTTGCAGATATTCCTGCATCTTCATAAACCTTAAATACTTCATAGCCTTTAAATGCACAGAGTTGTAATAGCTTTTCTTTTTGTTCTCCTAAAGAAAATCCTTCTCGTGCCCGATCCTCTGTCGAAACACGAATATAAACAGCTGCAATCATCCTTTCATTATTCATAATTTTTCCTCCTTTTCTTTTAATGAAAGGCACCAAAAAAGGTGTCACATAACAAGACACCTTAACTTACATATTGATTATTTACACGACAAAATAAACCAATATTTGTGGGAGTATATAAACTCTCAATTAATTAATGCCTTGCTATGTACTCTGATAAATCAGCAATAGGGATTTTCTTCTTTAAATTCCCAATATAAAAATGTTTTTGTTCATTGAAGAATAAATATAGTGTATCTCCAATAATTACTTTGTGTGGCTCAACATACGCTAGATTAGTATGTTCCACAATTCTTAGGTGACCCTCAATAATCTGGTAGGGTCTGTTATTAAATTTGCAAGACCAATTAATTTTGGCTTTGAGTTCATCACTCATATTGATTTTCTTTTTAATTATTTTAATCATATCACATCACGCCTTTCTTTGCAATAACGCACAAAAAAATCAATCTTTTCAGATTGATTTAATCATTAACGTCACATTGGTGCGACGATTTTATCTAATGGAGCGAATAAACAACAAGTTACGAACTAAGTTTTCTTTCTAAAAATATTATATATGAATTGTTATTAAATTTCAATGGGAGTATGGAAAAAATTAATATTTTATAGTATAATTTTACCAGTATTTATCTTGATTCGAGTTCGGAGGTTAAAATGTTTACTTTAGAAAATATATTAAATTATACAAGTGCCAATATACAAATCATAGGTGTTTTTATAGCAATTATAGGTGGATTAATTGCAACAAAATTGCTTAATACAAAAATAGAAAAAGACACTTTAAAGGAGAAATTAGAAAAGTTAAATAAAGAAATAAGATTTTACCAGAAAAGAAAAATAACTGATGAAAAAGAATTATATAAAATCAACAAAGCAGATTACATAACTTACATTTATGAAAAAGTAAGAAATAAGGATTTTAAGATAGAAGATTATGAAGATTATAATTTAACTTTTGAACAAAGAAGAGAAATTGTCAAAGAAATAAATGAGTTGATAAGTAGTGCATTAAAAATATTTAGTGAACCACATTACAAAGATGATATACCTAATATTTTAAAACAAAATCATATCAAAGAAGATACTATTGAATATATGATTTATAAATATGTTGGGAATAATACTAGAGTTAGAAAAACTAGATTTGGTATTTTAGATCCAACTGATATTGATTTTGATAATATATCATTTGTTTCAATTCCAGAAAAATTAAATGAAAGAGATTTAAATAATCGCATCGATAAATTTGATGAATTTATTGAATGGAAAATGATAGAAAAAGAAGATATTGAATCAAAATTTATAGCTTTAAATAACAATTTAGATGTAAAAAAAGATGTTCTTTTATTTGTATTTATAACGATTTTTGCAATCATTATTCCACAAATAATACTATCAACATATCCTTTATTTATAAATTATAAGTGGCTTAAATATATATTTGCAATTTATAGTATAATTACATTTATTCTTTCAATGTTTTTTATGCTATGGTACATATTCAAACTATTTTTAGGTATATCTAATAATGATATAAAATTTAGATTGTGAGGTTATTATGAATACACCATATCAGACATTATTAAAAAGTGAAAAAATAAAGCGAAATAAAACAAAGAGTGAAATACCAGGATTTTATAATTTTATACCTTCTGTGTATAATGTATTTATAAAAATGCCATTTATTCATGGCACTTTGGCAGAAGATATTGATACGGAATTAATTAAAATTCAGGACCTGTTTCAATTTTTTGTTTATGATTTTCCATTTAAAGCTAGAAATATTTATAATCTAATGGAAATAGGAAGTTATTTTGATGCTACAATACTATTTCGTTCATTAGTAGAAAGTTTTATTATTTATAAATATTATATTTTAAAAAAAGATGGAACAGGTTTGTCAAATTATTTTCTAGGTAATCGTAAAATGAGAATTAAAGATATTTTTGAGAAAGTAATACCTGGATATTATGATAGTTTATATAGTGAATTATGCAAGGCGACACATAGTAATCCTCTATTACAAGCAATATTTAGAGGTAATGTTTCCAAATCTGTACCTATAAAATCTAATATAAATAACATTAATTTAGATTGGTTTTCATATGTAACTAATCAATTAGAACCTTTAATAATAGGAACAATTGAATTATATAAATATGTGTACCCAAATAATACTTTAATTAATGATAAAGATATCAAAAATGACTTAGAATGTATATACAATTTCATAAATGAAAATATTGAATATCGAAAAAAGAATTATCCAGAACAAAGCGAAATGATTTATTATTATGATAATCTTATGAAAATTTAAAAAAATATTAACATTAGAAAATGATAATAAAAAATTTTTGTTTTTCTTTAATGATAATTTAGGGCATAATTTTAAGATAAAAATAAAAAGGTCACTATTTGAAAAACAATATAAAAAAAACAGTAAAAATTTTAAGTAATAAATTATTGAGGAGGAATAAATGGCAGAATTAAAGGTTTTAAATCAGAAAATTTCTTATTTTAAGATAGAAGATGAAGATTATATTTCTATTACAGATATGCTTAAATCTAAAGATGGTGATTTCTTCGTATCTGATTGGTTGAGAAATAGAAATACTATCGAATTTTTAGGTATTTGGGAAGAAATTCATAATCCTAATTTTAATTATGGCGAATTCGCCATAATTAAAAGTCAAGCAGGTTTAAATAGTTATAAAATTAGTGTTAAAGAATGGGTAGAAAAAACAAATGCAATTGGTATAATGTCAAAAGCAGGAAGATATGGTGGAACTTATGCCCATAAAGATATCGCTTTTGAATTTGGTATGTGGATTAGTCCAAAGTTTAAATTATTACTTATTAAAGAATTTGAAAGACTAAAAGCAGAAGAGCAAAAACAACTTGGCTGGAATGCAAAACGTGAGCTTTCAAAGATTAATTACAGAATACATACTGATGCAATAAAACAGAAATTAATACCTAATGAGTTAACAAAAGAACAAATTAATTATGTATATGCTGAAGAAGCTGATGTTTTAAATATGGCTCTATTTGGTATGACTGCTAAAGAATGGAGAAATAAAAATAAGAATCTAGATGGTAACATTAGAGATCATGCAACTATAAATGAATTAATATGTTTAGCAAATTTAGAAAATCTTAATTCGGTATTTATAAATGATGGATTAAATCAATCTGAAAGACTTGTTAGACTTAATAAAATAGCAATATCTCAAATGAAAATACTTAATGAAACAGATATAAAGTATCTTAATAGTAAATAAAAAGAGGTGGTTTATTTGAGTAAATATCTAAAAGTAATGTTTGGAACAAAATCTGGTGCATCAGATTTTGAATACAAATTAGGAGAAGTGAATATAGCGAAAATATGGAATCCTAAAGAATTAGATCCTAAAAAAATGGGAGGCTTTAATTTTAGTACAGAATCAAAAATATTAAGATGGTTAGTTAGAGGGGATACAATTTATGATGTTGAATTACCTGAAGATGCTGAGGTAGTTGATTGCCCTAGTAATTCAGCACCACATGGTGTATTTAGAAGTAATAAAATTATTATCTCTAATCCAAGAACAGTAACAGATGATATTGCAATGGAATTGTATTTAAAATCCGACTTACCAGAAAAATCCTATTATAAAGCCATGGCTGGGTGTGCAGTAAGAGGATATATGAATACAGCATTAAAGATTTTTGAAGATAAAGTTAATAAAGAAAATGTTAGATTAGTTATTTTAGAATTTGAAGACTTTTGTAAACAAGGTACTGAAAAGCAATTTGATGAAAATAAGCATTTAAATGAACAAACTAGATTTATATATAACAAATTAAAAAAATTATTATAGGAGATTTTAGAGTATGGATAAAACAAAAAAGGAATTAGTAAAAGATATTGTATATAAGTTTGCTGAGTTATCTAAAATAACGGATACAAAAATGTGTGATAATTTAGTTGCAAAGTTATTGAATCTTGATACTGATGATTCTATTGATACTATATTAGTTTCTTTAAATAGTTTATTAAATAGAAAAATCTTATCTGTTGATGATATCCTTTCAAATGTTAACTTAATATTATCTTTGAATCCCGATAAATATCATTCAGCAGATGATTTGATTGCAAGACTAAACTGGATTAAAAGTATGAATTTAGAGTATCCTAAAATGCCATTAGCAGAAAATCATAGATTAGTACTTGAAACCTTCGATAGATTTAATGAGTTAATTAAGACAAATTTTGATTGTTTTTATACTGGCGGTTTAATGGGATATTTAGCGACAGAACATTCTTTAGAAAGATATCACGGAGATTTAGATTTGTTTATAAATGAAGATCAATTATTTGCCTTATATGAATTAGTACAAAATAGCGATGACTTCGAATTTGTAAGTAATATGAATCATAAAGAAGTTAATGGTCATGAATATAAAGTTACATATAAAGATACACCTATGAGCATTGGATTATTTTTATTTAGCAGATTACCCAATCACGAAATTGTATTAAAGGAATATTATTATCCAAATCAGGATTCAACTCAAGATTTGTATGTTGATGAACATCACCTTTCTAGTAAATATGCATCTATGATGTTTTCAAATCAAATAAGAGAACATAATGGAACTTTTTATAAAATGCAAACATTAGAAAGCATATATAATTCTAAGAAAAATTCTAGACCTAAAGATAGATATGATGCAACTATAATACAAGATTTTGTTGACAAACAAATTGATTATAAATTGGATACTGAAAAACAAGATAACTATGACATTAATCATCAAATAGCTATAAATTCTGTAGTACAGCAAATGGAAGAAACTATCAAAAATCCTATAAATAAGCGGAGATAAAAAAGTACCTCGGCAATTTATATATTGAATTATAATAGAAAATTATTTTTAAATTTGGGATTTTAAGGGGTCCCACATATATGAATTTGTACGGGAGTACAAATTCAGTGCTGGCTAGACAAGAATATTATTCCCAAATTAAGAAAAATATAAAAAGAGGATTAAATTATTTTGATAATTTTTTCCTCTTTTTTGAAAACTCTTTATATAAAAACATATTCATTTAAGACAATTTCTTCTGCTGTATTTTTATAGTTGTTCATTAATTTTGTCCATTCCAATGGATTTAATTCTTTGCTTTTTTCAGACAGTCTTTCATCATTCTTAATATAATTTTCCATTAGTTCTTTATAATAATTCTCACAAGAATCACTGACTAAAAGAAGATGATGAGTTAATTTATTTGTCATTAATAATGTCTCATAAAGTGCTTGCTTATTTTGTGCAATAAAGTGTAATCTTAATATTCCATATCTTCCAAGCCTTCCATAATTTTCACCTTTTTCTAAATATAAATCTGGTAATAAATAATCTCCTTTTTTTGTATAAGTAACTTTCATTTTTATCATTCCTTTCTTCTTTAAATAGTGTTAATTAATTCATTTTTTGGCACTAATATTAAAATATCTTTAATAACATTTTTCTTAGTATATGGACAACTGACAATGCCATCTATATATAAATGTTCTTGTGATTTAGTAATAAATTCTTCTAAAAATTTATTAGAATATTCTTTGTTTTTCATCTTCATAATTGATAAAATATCATAATTCGATTTCATATTTTTTAACTCAATTTCATCAATTTCTTTATGAAATTTAATTCCAATATTATTGTCATTCACAATATTATTAAGATATTTTAAGTATTCTTTACTGCTTTTAGTTATAAATTCATCTGTGAATTTTATATCTTTAATATCAATATTGTAGTTTTTATCACGTTTAATTTATATCATAGATATAAGCCTATGAATCATATCTCTTTTAGCTTCTCTTGATAACAAATACAACTTCTGCTTCAATAGGTTCTACTTCTAAATGACCAGTTTCCTTATTTCTAATATAGCCATAAGGTGCTTTGCTAGGATGAATATGTTCTAATGCCATTTCTTCCATAGCACGTTTAGTTCTTGCTCCAATTTCTTTTCTTTCTCTTTGACCAAATACTAAATTCATTCCAAAAATCATTTCACCATTAGCAGTAGATACATCATAAGGTTCGAGTATTAGTTCTATTTTTACATCATGTTCCTCACAATAATTAAGTAGCCAAAAACCATCATAATTATTACGAGTAAGTCTATCAACTTTAATTGCAACTAATTTATCAATCTTTTTAGATTTAATATCTTTTAGTAATCTTTGCATTTCGGGTCTCATCAAATCTTTTCCAGAATGTCCAGCATCATTATAAACATCAACAATATCATATTCATTCTTTTCACAATATTCTTTAATCATTCTAAGTTGTGAATCAATAGAATAACCATTATCTCTTTGGTCGTCAGTAGATACTCTTACATAAACACCACATCTCATATTTTTCCTCCTTTCATTAAATTTCGAGAAATATTAAAATACTTCTCATATGTTTCCTCACTCAAACACTAAATATCAGACACTAAATTGAATCTTTTTAATATTTCTCATTAGTTTCCTCACAAATAAGCAAAATGTATAGTCTAAAATTAAAACTTTTTCAAAAATTGTGTAATTTCTTTAATATTGTACTTTTGATTATGCTCTTTAATATAAAAAGGCTTATTTGATATTTCATTAACTTTGTATTCAAGTATTGTAAGAGTAGTAGGATATATAATTTTGTATTCAGTAGGTATTATTACTTGTAGATTGGTGTGCAAGATGGTTTTAATCTGTCCTAATTTAACTGTATATTTAAAGTCTTTTAAGATGTCAGTTAAATCTTTATTAGGTTTTAAATTTTCAATTACTTTAAATTCAAGCATGAAAAAAGTCCTCCTTTCTAGAAAGAGAACTTTTAAAGTTTTATATAAAATAAAAACTCACGAACAATTAAGTCCGTAAGTTGATTTCAAATGGAGCGGGTAGAGGGAATCGAACCCTCGCTATCAGGTCGGAAGCATGACATTCTACCACTAAATTATACCCGCAAAAAATAATAAATGTGAGACAAATAAGACCTGTCCCCAGTGTCTCATTTTTTGGTGGAGATGAGGAGAGTCGAACTCCTGTCCATAATACTTTCCACATAGATTTCTACAAGTTTAGTTTGTTTTTTTTATTCATTACAATTTCTCCAACAAACAGGATAAATTATAATATATCTTTTTAAAATACCTACTACTTTAAAAGAAAAAGTAGCTTCGTTTCCCACTAGTTATGACATCCTATTAAAATACGTGGGCATATTAAAATAAGACGTAACTGCAATTAGGCAGCTAATGCTAATTCTTGTTTATCAGCGTTTATTTTTATTTTCCCGTTTTTTAAAGTGGCCAACGAGAATCCACTACTTGCTATCTATACTTCTGGTAGTATGTCGAAACCATTACATCCCCAAGTACCTTTTTATTATACGATATTCTTTAAAAATTATCAATCCTTTTTTATTTTTAAATTTCTTCAATATATCCAATATAAGGTAAGTTTCTATATCTTTCATCATAGTCTAATCCATACCCAATAACAAATTTATTTTCAATTTCAAAACATGTATAATCTATTTTTATAGGTACAGTTCTTCGTTCTTTTTTATCTAAAAGAACACAAATTTTTAAGTTTTTAGGATTTTTTTTACTTAAATAATTGTATAAATAATTTAGAGTTAATCCAGAATCTACAATATCTTCTATAATAATTACATTTTTATTTTCAATATTTTCATGTATATCTAGCTCAAAATTTATTTTACCAGAAGAAGATGTAGAGCCATTTTCATAACTACTTACTTTCATAAAATCTAATATAATAGAATTGTTAGTTATTTTTTTTGATAAGTCTATTGTAAAATAGACAGAGCCTTTTAGAACACAGATTAATATGATTTCTTCATTTTTAAAATCATTCGATATTTCATTTGCTATTTCATTAATTCTTGATTGTAATTTTTCTTCATTAATTAGTACATTTATTTTGTTAAACATATAAATCTCCTTATTATATAAATTTATTTTTATCTAATATAAAGCTTTTATTGGTTAAATAATTTAAAATACCAGAATTAGATTTAAAGTTGAATTTTATTATATAGCTGCAAAGCATTTGATATTTCTTTCCGAACTTTTTATTTATATCATTTAGTCCATATTTACCGATCTCCAATAATAGGGTAGCCTAAGTATGCAAGATGTGCACGAATTTGATGTGTTTTTCCAGTTTCTATTTGAACATCCAAAAGACATGTATTATTGTTTTTCGTTTCTAAAATATTATAAGTAGTAATGATTTTTTGATAACCTTTTTTAAAAGTATCACTTATATAGACTCTTGATTTTTTATTATCTTTAAACAAGTAAGCTTCACATCTTTTATATTTTTGTTTTGGAATACCATATACTAATGCTAAGTAGTGCTTTTCAATTTCGTGATTTTTAAACTTATTTAAAAGAATGTTTAATGATTCTTCATTTTTAGCAAATAAAACTAAACCAGTTGTATTTCTATCTATTCGATGACAAGGCATAGGCTTAAAACCGTTTGGAATATTTTTGATGAACATATGTTGTTAAACTGTTATTACCAGTAACCTCTAGATTATAAGGTTTGTTAATTACTAAAATGTTATCATCTTCAAAAAATATATCTATACTAATATTAGAAGTTAATAAATCATCAGAGATATATACTAAAATTTCGTCGTTAATTGAAACGGTAATATTTTCTTTTATTCTTAATCCATTTACTTTAATATCTTTTTTTCTTAAAGTTTTATAAAATAAAGTAGATGTAAGATTAGGAATTTTGTCCTGTAAAAATTTATTTAATTTTTTTTGATCATATTTTTTATCTACAATTAATCTTTTCATATAAGTATTATAAACTGGATAGGATAAAAATGCAAGAAAATAGAAAAAATTGTAATAAGCTTATGTATCAATGAATAAAATAGATATGTGAACTTTGTGTGAAAAATATAAAAATAGTATTGACTTTTTAATAAAATGGGTATAAATTATTAGCAGTCAACAAAGAAGAGTGCTAAAAATATAAGGAGGTAATAAATATGATTAAACCATTAGGAAGTAGAGTATTAATAAAAATGAAAGAAGGCGAAGAAACAACTAAAAGTGGAATTATATTAGCAGGAGCTGCTCAAGAAAAACCACAAATAGCAGAAGTAATAGAAGTAGGACCAGGAGAAGTTATAGACGGAAAAGCAGAAACAATGAATGTAAAAAAAGGAGATAACATCATTGTTAGTGAATATGCAGGAACAAAGGTGAAATATGAAGGAGAAGAATACATAATAGTAAAACAAAATGATATATTAGCAATTGTTTTATAATAAAGTAAAATAAAAAAGCTATTTATAAAAATAGTTGTAACTTAATAAATGAAAGGAAGGATAAAAAATGGCAAAAGTTATTAAATTTGGAGAAGATGCAAGAAAATCTTTATTGGAAGGTGTAAACAAATTAGCAGACACTGTTAAAGTAACATTAGGACCAAAAGGAAGAAATGTAGTTTTAGATAAAAGTTTTGGAGCACCATTAATAACAAATGATGGTGTAACAATAGCAAAAGAAATAGAATTAGAAGATAAATTCGAAAATATGGGAGCTCGTTTAGTAAAAGAAGTTTCAACAAAGACAAATGATGTTGCAGGAGATGGTACTACAACAGCAACAGTTTTAGCACAAAGTATGATAAAAGAAGGAGTAAGAAATGTAGCAGCAGGTAGTGATCCAATGGCAATAAAAAGAGGTATTGATAAAGCGGTTAATACAGCAGTTGAAGGGTTAAAGGAAATTAGCTCAACAGTTAATGGAAAAGAAGATATTGCAAGAGTAGCAAGTATATCAGCTAATAATGAAGAAATAGGAAATTTAATTGCAGATGCAATGGAAAAAGTTTCTAAAGATGGAGTTATAACGATAGAAGAATCTAAAACATCAAATACAGAATTAAATGTAGTAGAGGGAATGCAATTTGATAAAGGATATTTATCACCATATATGGCAACTGATACAGAGAAAATGGAAGCGGTTTTAGATAATCCATATATATTAATTACAGACAAAAAAATTAGCAATATTCAAGAAATTTTACCATTGCTAGAAAGTTTAATGCAAGAATCAGGAAAATTACTAATTATTTGTGATGATATGGAAGGAGAAGCTTTATCAACATTAATCTTAAATAAATTAAGAGGAGTTCTAAATGTAGTAGCTGTTAAAGCTCCTGGATTTGGAGATAAAAGAAAAGCAATGCTTGAAGATATAGCAGTATTAACAGGAGGAGAAGTAATAACTTCTGATTTAGGATTAGAATTAAAAGATACAACAATTGCACAATTAGGTAAAGCAAAACAAGTTAAAGTACAAAAAGAAAATACAATTATCGTAGATGGAGCAGGAGACAAACAACAAATAGCAGATAGAGTTGGTCAAATAAAAGCACAAATTAATGAAACACAAAGTGATTATGATAAAGAACAATTACAAGAACGTTTAGCAAAGATAGCAGGAGGAGTAGCTGTTATTGGAGTTGGTGCAGCAACAGAAGTTGAAATGAAGGACAAAAAACTAAGAATTGAAGATGCATTATCTGCAACAAAAGCAGCAGTAGAAGAAGGAATTGTTAGTGGTGGAGGAACAGCTCTAATTAATGTAATTCCAAAAGTATCAAAATTAGTAGATACATTAGAAAATGGAGAAAAATTAGGTGCTCAAATTGTATTAAAAGCATTAGAAGAACCAGTAAAACAAATAGCAGTAAATGCAGGATTAGAGCCAGCAGTTATTGTAAATAAAGTAAAAGAATCAGAAGCTGGAATAGGATTTGATGCTGCAAATGAACAATATGTAGATATGAAAAAAGTAGGAATTGTAGACCCTACAAAAGTAACAAGAAGTGCACTTCAAAATGCAGCTTCTATCGCATCAATGGTACTTACAACAGAAAGTTTAGTAACAGATGCACCAGAACCAAAAAATTGTAATTGCGGATCACAAGAAGGTGGAATGCCAGCAGGAATGGATGGAATGTATTAAAAAATGAAGTGAATTATAAAAAAGATAATTATTTTATAAGATAAAATAATTATCTTTTTCTTGATTTTTATAAGAAAAAATATTATAATTATACAGTAAAACAGAGTTATGCCAATATAGCTCAGTTGGTAGAGCAACGGATTCGTAACTCGTAGGTCGGCAGTTCGATTCTGCCTGTTGGCACCATATTATAACAACTTACGAACTTAAAAGTTTGTAGGTTGTTTTTTTGTACATAAAACTAAAATGTTCTCTTTCTGGAAAGGAGGGCATTTTTTATGTTTGAAGAGGAAAAAATGTTATTTTACATAGATGTGCATTATCTACAGTAGCAATTAGTTATGCATTTGAAAGATTAGGTAAATATCCTAAAATGGCTTTTGCTGACGTTTAGCATCAACCAGAATATATTTGATATTTTATAATTATCTGGAGATTGTTAGAATTGAAGATTTTGATTTAAAGTTAATAAAACAAAAAATTCTACTTAGAGGTTCACATATAGAGGAAAATATGTTATAATAACAACGTTATATTTTAATAAAAAGTAAATATATTAAATAATTCTTGAAAAATAACTTTTATTAGAAGATGAAAGGAGAAAACATGGGTTTTTTTGATAAATTAAAACAAGGAATGAATAAAACTAAAAGTTCATTTGACGAAAAGATAAATAATGTATTTAAAAGCTTTAGAAAAGTAGATGAAGAATTTTTAGATGAATTAGAAGAAGTTCTAATTATGTCAGACATAGGAGTAGAAACATCAGTTAAGATAATTAGCAACTTAAGAAACAGAATAAAAAAAGATAAGATACAAGACGAAGAAGATGTAAAAAAAGCATTAAGAGAAGAAATGAAAAAAATATTAGATGTTACAGACATTAATTTACATTTAAATACAAAGCCATCTGTTATTTTAGTAGTTGGAGTAAATGGAGTAGGAAAAACAACATCTATTGGAAAAATTGCAAATAGATTAGCAAAAGATGGTAAAAAGGTAGTTGTAGCAGCAGCAGATACTTTTAGAGCAGCAGCTGTAGAACAATTAGAAATATGGGCAAACAGAGCAGGAGCTGATATAGTAAAAAGAGAAGAGGGTGTAGATCCAGCTTCTGTAGTATATGAAGCAATAAAAATAACAAAGAAAAAAGATGCAGATGTATTAATTGTAGATACAGCAGGAAGATTGCATAATAAAAAGTATTTAATGGACGAGTTAAATAAAATTCAAAAAGTAATTAACAAAGAAATGCAAGAGGCAGACAAAGAAGTATTATTAGTAATAGATGGGACAACAGGTCAAAATGCGATTTCACAAGTAAAAGCATTTAAAGAAGAGGCAGATTTAACAGGATTGGTTATTACTAAATTAGATGGAACAGCAAAAGGTGGAGTAGCAATTGGAATTGTTGAAGAAAATAAAATCCCAATTAAGTTTATAGGTGTAGGAGAACAAATTGACGATATGGAGATTTTTAATTCAGAAGATTTTGTAAAAGCAATCATTTAATAAAAAAGGATGTTAGAATTTAGGAGGAAAAAAAGTGAAAGAAGAGAGTAAAGAAAACGATAATATTTCAATCCAAAAAGAGAAAGATACAAGCAAAAAAGATATACAAGATTTAAATAAAAAGAAAAAAAATAGAACAAGAATGATTTTAGTATTATTATTTTTACTATTATTTGCAGGAATTAGTTATATTGAATTAAGAGGAAGTTATTTAGAATATTTGGAATTGGGTCAAAATTATACAAATATATTTTATACAAATCTAACTTATAGATATGGAATTATGGCAGTTAATTTTGTTATTTTATATTTTATTTTATATTTTACAAATAGGGGAATAAAAAAAGGATTAAAGCCATTTTTTGAAAAAGAAAAAAAAGAAATTCCGAAATTGCCAAATAAATCTTTAGCTTTAGTAATATCAGCATTAGTTAGTTTTGTAACATCATCAGCATTGATGCAAAAAATTATGCTTATTTCTAATGGTACATCATTTGGAATTCAAGACCCGATATTTGGATTAGATATTGCTTATTATATGTTTCAAAAACCAGTAATTGAAACATTAGCATTATATTTTGTAATTCTTTTTGTAGGATTATCAATTTATATAGCATTATATTATGTAATAGCATTTAATCGTTACTTTGATGGCGTAGATGGAAAAATGCTAAAAGAAAGCTTGTTTATGAAAAAATTAACAAGAAATGCATTATTAATAATAATAGGAATTGCAATTCTTACAGTAATAAATACCCAAAATACAATGTTTGGAAAAATTCTAACTGTTAAAAATGACTTAGAAATAGTAGGAGCAGGGATGACAGAGACAACCATTAAGTTATGGGGATATGTAATATTTGCATTTGTCATTATAATATTTGCATATAGAGCATTAAAATACTTTAAAAAAGGAAATACAGGTAAAGTATTAAAGAATCTTGCAGTAATACCAGGATATTTAGTAGTATTATTTATAGTAATGGTAGTATTTGATTTAGCATTTGTTAGCACAAATGAATTAGATAAAGAAAAAGAATATATAGCAGAAAATATAAAGAATACTAAAAATGCATATAATATTAATATAGAAGAAAAGAATATAGAAAATTCAGGAACCATAACAAGTGAAGAAGTAGAAGAAAATGCTAATGTAATTAATAATATACCAGTTATTAGTAAAGATGCTGTATCAAAAACATTAGAAAATAGTCAAACAGTGACAGGACACTATGTTTATCCTAATATTAGTATTGCAAAATACAATATAAATGGAAAAAATCAACTAGTATATGTAGCACCAAGAGAAATAACAAACTCAGGAAGAACTTATAATAATAAAACATATGAATATACACACGGAATAGGAGAAATATTTACATCAGCAACAGAAAGTTCACAAAATGGAAATATACAATATATTCAAAAAGACATAGTTGGAAAAGATGAAAAAATAAATATTTCTGAACCACGTATTTATTTCGGATTAGAGACAAAAGAGACAATTGCAACAAATACGAAAAACAAAAACGAATATGATTACACTGATGAAAACGGAACAGATCAAGTATATTCTTATAATGGACAAGCTGGATTGCAATTAGGATTTTTAGATAGATTAATATTAGGTATAAAAAAAGGAGATATTAATTTAGCTTTCTCAGGAGAAATAACAAATGAAAGCAAAATTTTAATTAATAGAGATGTAATAACAAGAGCCAAAAAAGCATTACCATATTTAATTTATGATGAAGAACCATATACTGCAGTAACAGATGAAGGAAAGATTGTATGGGTATTAGATGCTTATACAGTATCATCTAGTTATCCATATTCACAATATACAAGCATAGAACATGATGGAACAAAAGAAAAAATAAACTATATTAGAAACTCTGTTAAAGTAATTATCGATAGTTATGATGGTACAATGTCATATTATATAACAGATAGAAATGACCCAATAGCTATGGCATATAGAAACATTTATCCAAGCTTATTCAAAGAATTAGATGAAAAAATACCAGAAGATATATCAAGTCATTTTGTATATCCAGAATTTTTATATAATGTACAAGCAAAAATTTTAAAAGTATATCATAACGTAAAACCAGATGTATTATATAGAGCTGATGATGTATGGGATATTGCAAAATTTAATAGTACAAAATCAACAAAATCAACAGGAACTTATATGGAACCATACTATACAATGGTAAAAACATCAGATGGAGAACAACTAGGACTAGTTCAAATTTACACTCCAGATGAAAAACAAAACATTATATCATATTTAGTAGGAAGCAATAGTAATGGAAACAATGAACTAAAACTATATAAATTTTCAGCAGACAGTAATATTGTGGGACCAATGCAACTTGATAAACAATTAGAAGAGGACGAAGCAATATCAAGTGAACTAAAATCATTAAATGTTACAGGAACAAAATTAACAAAACAAATGATAGCAGTTCCTATTAATAATACAATATTATATGTTGAACCAATATATCAAACAATGTTAAACGAATCAGAAGTACCAGTACTAAAAAAAGTAGTTGTAGCATCAGGAAACAAAGTTGCAATAGGAGACAACTTAACAAAAGCATTAGAAAATTTACTTTCTAAATATGCGGTAGACATAGAAGTAGAAAACACAGATGATGTTGAAGGATTAATAGAGGCAATTATAAAAGCAAACAAAAACTTAACACAATCAAATGAAAATAATGACTGGGAAATGATGGGGAAAGACATAAAGAAAGTTCAAGAATTAATAGATTCTTTAGAAAAAGTAAAAGAAAAAGAAGATAAAAAATGAGACACAGGGGACAGGTCTTAAATGTCTCATAATGAATAAAAAAGAGGAAACAATTCTTTGTTTCCTCTTTTTATAAAATACTATTTGTATAAATATTAGATTACTAATTTATAAAAAACTTTCTTTCCTTTTTTTAAAATAGCATAGCCATCTTTAAAATCATTATCAGATAAACAATAATTTACATCAGTAATTTTGTTATCATTTAGAGAAATTCCACCTTGATTTACTAAAGTTCTTGCTTGACCTTTTGAAGGAGCAATACCAGTTGTTATAATTGCTTCTAAAATAGAAATATTTGTAGATTCGATTTTTACTGTAGGCATATTTTCTAAACTGCCAGTACCATTAAATAAAGCATTAGAAGCTTCTTCTGCTTTTTTTGCTTCATCTTCTCCATGAATTAATTTTGTGATTTCATAAGCTGCTATTTTTTTAGCTTCATTAATATGTTCATCTTTTAGTGAAGTAAGCTCATTAATTTTATCTATAGGCAAAAATGTAAGCATTTTTAAAACATTTTCTACACTTGAATCTTCAATGTTTCTCCAATATTGATAAAATTCATAAGGAGATGTCTTTTTAGAATCTAGCCATAAAGCACCTTTTTCAGTTTTACCCATTTTCTTTCCTTCTTTTGTAGTAAGAAGTTTAAAAGTTAAACCGAAAGAATCATCTTTTCCAATTTTTCTGATTAAGTCAACTCCACCGATTATATTAGACCATTGGTCATTTCCACCTATTTCAAGTTTACATCCATATGTGTTATATAGATGTAAAAAATCATAAGATTGCATTAACATATAACTCATTTCAAAAAATGTTAATCCTGTTTCTAATCTTTGTTTATAACATTCAGCAGCAAGCATTTTATTAACTGAAAATAAACTACCAATTTCACGCATAAAATCAACAAATTTGAAATTTAAAAGCCAATCAGCATTATTTACAATAATGGCAGCATTTTCTCCTTCAAAACTAACAAATTTTTCTATTTGCTTTTTTAAACATTCAACATTATGATTAATATCTTCGCGAGATAGCATTTTTCTCATGTCTGTTTTACCAGAAGGATCACCAATGCTAGCAGTACCACCACCAACTAAGATAATTGGTTTATGACCACATTTTTGCATATGACTTGCAACCATTAGTGAAACAAAATGACCAACATGTAAACTATCAGCAGTAGGATCAATTCCAATGTAGAAAGAAACAGATTCCTTACTAAATAGTTCTTTCATTTCTTTTGGATGAGTCATTTGCTCTATATAGCCTCTTTCTTCTAATATGTTAAAAACATTTTCCATCACGTTCATTCCTTCCATTAATTAGTCTAAATTAATATTGTTTATATTTTTTGTTTTATTTTTTAATGTGTTTTTAAACCCTTTAAATTCTTCATATCCTAAAAATCTGTTTAAGTTTTTTACAGAAATACCAGTTTCACCTGAAATGGTATCAAGTGAATTTTCTAAACCGTTTTCTTGTACATAAGATTTAAAATTTGAAAATTCAAATCCATCTTTAGTACTACATTTAGGGCATACGTTACCTTCTGAAATATAAAAACTACCACATCTACTACATCTATTAAATTCCATAATTTTTCCTCCTATTTTATCTTTTGACAAGTTTTTTTTAAAATCCAACACATTGTATCATAAAATTTAATAAAATAAAAGAGCTTTTTAATTATTTTGTAGTTTTATAAACTTTTCATAAAATTCAGGGATATGGTTTTGCAAACGAATAGGTTTTAAAGAAGTATCAGTAAAACAATGTTTAGTTTCACCAGTTAAAACAATGTTACCAGTTTTTTTATTAGTTATAGAATATCCCATTGTTAAGCGAACACCATTAAATTGTTTAACATAAGGTTCTATTAAAATAATGTCATTAAAAGTTACATGATGTTTAAAAGAACAATTTACTCCTAGAACTGGTATCATAATTCCGTTACTCTCAAATGAAGAGTATGGCATTTCAAATTGTTCTAACATTTTACATCTGGCTTCTTCTAAAAATCTGATATAATTTGAATGGTGAACAATTCCCATTTTATCAGTTTCATAATAATTTATTTTTCTTTCAAATATAAAATCCATTTTTATCTTCCTTTCAAGTTATAAGTATATAAAAACAAAAGGCTAATGTCAAATGTTGAAATTAAAAGAAAATTGTGTTAAAATATATCTATTAACATTAGAAAATGTCTGTATGAATATATGGACATAAGGAGGAAGAATTGTGCTGGAAATAAACGCATTCCTTAAAGACAATTTCATAGTTGTCAATGCAGAAAAAAAAGAAAGGAAAGTAATAAATATGACTCGTGAAAAAGTCATAAAAGTGATTGAAAGTACTTTTTTGGATGAAAACATCGATAAAGAATTATACATTCTTTATGGAACGGTGTTGGGAGGTGCCTGCGGAATAATTATCAAAGAAAATAAAATAGAAGTATATATTTCATGTATAGCATATGCTTCTAAAAGACCAGAAATGGTATTAACAGGAAAAAAGAATTGGAAAAAATTATTCTGCTCGAAGATTTTTTAAGAAAAGGAGACTTCGTTTTTGTACTGAACCCAAAAAATTGGACATTTTTTTATTAGGTATTAGGCTGCTTGGGAATGAACTCTGTATTGTACAGGACTCATTCCTTTTAACTTGCCCTTTATCCTTTTATTATTATAATAATCTATATATTCTATTATATCTGTTTCTAATTCTTCTATTGTTTTATATTCTTTCATATAAAATAATTCTGATTTTAATAAACCAAAGAAATTCTCTGCTAATGAGTTATCTAGACAATTTCCTTTTCTAGACATACTTTGTCTAATTCCTTTTTCTTTCAATAAGTGTTGATATTGTTTCATTTGATACTGCCATCCTTGGTCTGAATGTAATATCAAATTAGTATTATCTGGTATTTTACTAAATGCTTTTTTTAACATGTCTACTACTTGTGCAAATACTGGATGCCTTGATATATTATAACTAATTACTTCTCCATTAAATAAATCTACTATTGGTGATAAATATATTTTTGCTTTATCTACTTTGAATTCTGTTACATCTGTAACCCATTTCTCATTTGGTTTTTTTGCTTCAAATTCACGATTTAATAAATTATTACATATTTTTCCTACTTCACCTTTATAAGATTTATATTTTTGTATTCTCACAAAACATTGCAGTCCTAATTCTTTCATTAATTTTGAAACTGTTTTATGATTTATATTATATCCTCTATTATGAAGTTCCATAGTTATTCTTCTATATCCATATCTTCCTTTGTTTTCGTGATAAATAGCTGTTATTTCTTCTTTTATCTCTTTATATTTATCTGTTTCCTTCATTCTATTTAATTGATAATAAAATGTACTTCTTGTCACTTCTGCATATTTTAACAAAGCCTCTAACTTAAATTCTTGCCTTAATTCATCTATTACAATTACTTTTTCGATTGTTTTGGCTTTGTTCTTTTCTGAACTAAGGCTTGCAATTTTTTTAAGTATGCATTTTCCATTCTAAGTCTTTGAACTTCTGCTATCAAATCTTCTTCTACATCTTTGGATAATTTCTTTTTTCTTGATTTAGAACTCATATTTTTATTTCTACCACGTCGCTCTTCATAAAGTGCTTGTGGCCCTTCCTCATAATATATACGTTCCCATTTTGTTACAGTACTTCCTGAGCTTAATTTAAAATGTATTGCTGTTTGTGTTGCAGACAAATGGTTTGTATGCATATATTCTACTACATTTTGCTTATATTTTCCATCATAAGATGCTTTTTTGTTTTTTTCTATACCAATTTCTCCATGTTCATTGTATTTTCCTATCCAATGCTTTATTGGTGTTGGGCTTGGAATGTTAAATTTTTTTGATGCTTCATAACTAGTATGATAATTTTCAATACAATATTTAACAACTTTTAATTTGAATTCTTTTGAGTATTTTGCCATAAAATGAACCCTCCTTATTAAACTTTTTTGTCTAATATTTTGGGTTCACTTCATTTTTACGGAGTCTTTTTTTAATAAAATAATTAAAAGAAATATAGAAAAAGTTAACAAGCAGTGGTATAATATGAAAAAACAAAATGGAGAAAAAAATGAAAAAAATAAATGGAATAATAATGCAATACTTTGAATGGTATATGGAATGTGAACAAAATTTATGGAATAACATAAAAGAACAAGCAAAAAAATTATCTGAATTAGGAATTACAGCAATATGGTTACCACCAGCATATAAAGGAATAGGTGGAGCAAATGAAGTCGGATATGGAGCATACGATTTATATGATTTAGGTGAATTTGATCAAAAAGGAAGTATAAAAACAAAATACGGTTCAAAAGATGAATATCTAGAATGTATTGAAGTGCTAAAACAAAATGATATAGAAAGCTATGCAGATATAGTATTAAATCATAAAATGGGAGCAGATAAATTACAAACGATACCTGCAACCAAAGTAGATTGGGGAAACCATAATCTTCAAATATCAAACCAAGAGACAGTAAGAGTTGCTACTAAGTTTACTTTTCCAGGAAGAAAACATAAATATTCAGAATTTGAATGGAATTGGACACATTTTGATGGAATTGATTATGATGAAAATTCAAAAGAACATGCAATTTTTAAATTTAAAGATAAAAATTGGAATAATGCTGTAGATGAAGAATTTGGAAACTATGATTATTTAATGGGAGCAGATATAGATTTTACAAACCAAGAAGTTGTTGAAGAATGTACAAAATGGGGAAAATGGTATATAGATATTACGCAAATTGATGGACTTAGACTAGATGCCGTAAAACATATTCCAGCAGATTTTTATAAAAAGTGGATAAAAGACTTAAGAGAGCAAACAAAAAAGGAATTATTTACAGTAGGAGAATATTGGACGGGAGATGTTCAGAAATTACATAGATATATAACCGAAACAGAAGGAGAAATATCTTTATTTGATGTACCTTTGCATTATAAGCTTTCATCAGCATCTAAAGAAGAAAATTATGATTTATCACAACTACTGGATAATACATTAGTAAAAGAAAATTCAAGTAAGGCAGTTACATTTGTAGATAATCATGATACTCAACCAGGACAAGCATTAGAAAGCTTTGTAGAAAGATGGTTTAAACCAGCGGCATATAGTTTGATATTACTTAGAGATGAAGGATATCCATGTGTTTTCTATGGAGACTATTATGGTATTCCACATGATGATATTAAACCTATTGAAGAACTAAAAATTTTAATTAATTTAAGAAAAGAAAAGGCATATGGAGAACAACATGATTATTTTGATCATCAAAATTATATAGGTTGGACAAGAGAAGGCGATGAAGAACATATTAAATCTGGATTAGCAGTTGTGATTTCAAATACAGGAGATGGGGAAAAGAGAATGTATATAGGAACTCAATTTGCGGGAAGTAAGTTTATAGATAGTTTAGAAAATTGTGAAGAAACTATAGAAATAGATGATTATGGATTTGGAAATTTTAAAGTAAAAGGAAAATCAGTATCAGTATGGGTTAAGATATAAAATAAACAAGAATAAAGAAAAGCGACAAAAAACGACAAAAAATGGGACATTTTAGACCTGTCCCTGATGTGTCAAGAAAGGAGAAAAGGATGTCTAAATTTGTTCATTTACATATACATAGTGAGTTTAGTTTGTTGGATGGAGCAAATAGAATCAAAGATTTGCCTAAAAGGGCTAAGGAGTTGGGAATGGATGCTATTGCTCTTACAGATCATGGGGTTATGTATGGTGCAATTGATTTTTATAAAGCATGCAAGGCAGAAGGGGTAAAACCTATTATTGGTTGTGAGGTATATGTAGCACCTCGTTCACGATTGGATAAAGAACCTAATATTGATAATAAATATAATCATCTTATTTTGCTTGCTAAAGATAATGAAGGGTATAAAAATTTAAGTAAGTTAGTTTCTTTAGGGTTTGTTGATGGATATTATTATAAGCCACGTATTGATTTAGAGATTTTAGAGAAATATCATGAAGGTTTAATTTGTTTGAGTGCATGCCTAGCAGGAGCTGTAAATCAAGCTTTATTAAATGGTCAAAATGAGAAGGCAGAAGAAATTGCTTTATGGCATAAGAGAGTTTTTGGAGAGGATTATTATATTGAAATTCAAAATAATGGAATTCAAGAACAAGTTTTAGCTAATCAAAAATTAGTACAATTAGCTAGAAAATTAGATATTCCACTAGTTGCTACTAATGATGCACATTATTTAAAAAAAGAAGATGCTTATAATCATGAGGTTTTATTGTGTATTCAAACAGGAAAAAGAATGAGTGACATTGATCGTATGAGATTTGACACAGATGAATTATATGTTAAGTCTCCAGAAGAAATGATAGAATATTTTAAAGCGTTTCCAGATGCAATAGAAAATACAGTTAAAATTGCAGAAAAATGTAATGTTGAATTTGAATTTGGACATACTATTTTACCTAATTATGATGTACCAAAGGAATTTCCTACACATTATGATTATTTTAAAAAATTATGTGATGATGGAATAGAAAAAAGATATGGAAAAAATCCATCAAAGGAAATATTAGATAGAGCAGAATATGAGATTAGTGTCATAAAAAAGATGGGATATGTGGATTACTTTTTAATTGTATGGGATTTTATAAATTATGCTAAAACACATGGAATACCTGTAGGACCAGGACGTGGATCAGGAGCTGGTTCGATTATTGCGTATGCTATTGAGATAACAGATATTGACCCTATGAAATATGGATTACTTTTTGAAAGATTTTTAAATCCGGAAAGAATAAGCATGCCTGATTTTGATGTTGACTTTTGCTATGAACATAGGCAAGACGTAATTGATTATGTATCAAGAAAATATGGACATGACCATGTATCACAGATTATAACTTTTGGAACAATGGCTGCTAAAATGGTTATTAGAGATGTTGCAAGAGTTTTAGATGTACCATATTCAGAGGCTGATAGTTTAGCAAAAATGATACCTAATGAACTACATATTACTATAAAAAAAGCATTAGAACAAAATAAAGAGTTAAAAGAAAGATATGAATCTGATGAATTAGTAAAAAAAGTATTGGATATTGCAATGGGATTAGAAGGAATGCCAAGACAGGCTTCTACTCATGCGTGTGGAATTGTTATAACAAAAGAGCCAGTAGATACATATGTTCCATTATATGTTAGAGATGGACAAATATCTACACAATATATAATGACAACTTTAGAAGAATTAGGACTATTAAAAATGGACTTCTTAGGATTAAGAACATTAACAGTAATTCAAGATACTATTGATTTAGTAAAAGAAAATAGAGGAATAGATGTAGAATTTGATAAAGAAATGGCAGATCCTAAAGTATATAAACTATGGCAAGAAGGAAAATCATGTGGAATTTTTCAGTTTGAATCGCAAGGTATGACAAACTTCATGAAAGAACTAAAACCAGATTGTTTAGAAGACTTAATAGCAGGAGTTTCTTTATATCGTCCAGGACCAATGGACCAAATTCCAAGATATGTAAAAGGAAAATTAAATCCTGGACATAATGAATATACTCATCCAAGATTAGAACCAATATTAAATGTAACATATGGATGTATGGTATATCAAGAGCAGGTTATGCAAATTGTTCGTGATTTAGCAGGATATTCACTTCGGAAGAGCTGATTTAGTAAGACGTGCAATGGGAAAGAAAAAGCTAGATGTTATGGCAAAAGAAAGAGAAATATTTATTAATGGACAAGTAGATGAAAATGGAAATATTATTGTACCAGGGTGTGTAAGAAATGGAATTGATGCAAAATCAGCGAATAAAATATTTGACGAAATGGCAGAATTTGCTAAATATGCTTTTAACAAATCACATGCAGCATGTTATGCAGTAGTAGCCTATAGAACAGCTTATTTAAAAGCATATTATCCAGCTGAGTTTATGGCAGCAACATTAAATAGTTTTTTAGGAAATTTAGATAAAATTCCTCAATATATTGATGAATGTAGAAGTCTTGGAATTGAAATTTTAAAACCAGAAATAAATAAAAGTAATACAAAATTTACTGTTGAAAATGGAAAAATAAGATTTGGACTTCGGAAGTATAAAAAATGTAGGAACAGTTCCTGTTGACAACATTGTAAAAGAGAGAAATACAAATGGTTCATATAAGGGTTTTACAGATTTTTGCGAAAGAATTGCAGATGAATCAGTAAATAAAAAATGTATAGAAAGTTTAATTAAAGCAGGAGCATTTGATGAATTTGAACAAACAAGAAGTACTTTATTAGCTTCTTTTGAAAAAATAGTAGATACTATTCAAAGTGGAAAGAAAAAAGGTCTTGAAGGTCAAGTATCTATGTTTGATTTAGGAACAAAACAAGAACAGGAAAAATTAAATGAAATAAAATATACATTTGAAGAACATGAAGAATTGCCAAATAAAGAAATATTATCATTAGAAAAAGAAATGTTAGGAATTTATATTTCAGGACACCCACTAGAAAAATTAAGAAGTCAGATTGAACAACAAACCAATATTAATACAATGCAAATAAGAAATATAGATGAACAAATGACAACTAATATTGAAGAAAACCAAATACAGCAAGAGACGAAAATAAAATTTAAAGATGGACAAAGCGTAAAATATGCAGGAATTATAACTTCCATAAAGAAAAAGTATACTAAAAACAATAAGATTATGGCATTTGTAACAGTTGAAGATTTGTATGGAACAGCAGAAATAATTGTTTTTGAAAATGCATATATAAAATCCGGAAAGAGTTTAGTAGAAGAAAATATTGTGATAGTAGAAGGACGTTTAAGTATAAGAGAAGATGATACAACTACAATCATAGCAAATGAAATTAAAAATTTTGGAGAACAAAAGCAGAAAGTATTGATATTAGATATTAATGATAGTACAGAAGAACAGAAAAATAAATTAAGAGGAGCTATAAAATATTTTTGTGGAGATAAAAATAATATTAATGTTCAAATTAAAATAGATAAAGAAATAAAACCTTGTGGACAGATTTATTTAACAAAAGATATAATGAAAGTAATTCAAAATATATTAGGAGATAATAGAGTTAAATTAGAGGAAAAATAAAAAGGAACATCATAAGTGTTCCTTTTTTAATTTTTTAAAATATTAAATCCATTCTCCATATTTTTTAATATAAACTTTTTTTGCAAACATAGCAACAAAACAATATAAAATTGGAACTCCAATAATAATTGACATGTAAGGAAGTGGGATAGGTATTAAACCAATAACATTTCCAAGCCATGTAAATGGAACGAGAATTCCTAATATACATAAAGCAATTGATGAAAAATATACCATTTTATGTGCGTTACTTTGAATAAAAGGTATTTTTGCAGTTCTAATAATGTGCATTCCTAAAAGATTTGATACAATACTATAAGTAAACCAAATTGTTTGGAAAAGTGCAGGATCTCTTAATTTAAATACAAACCATAAACATGCAAATACAATTAAATCAAAAGCAGAACTTAAAGGTCCCATAAATAGCATGAAATTTTTTAAACTTTTCAAACTAAATGTTCGAGGCTTTTGTAAATATTCTTCATCAACATTATCAAAAGGCAAAGTCAATTGACCAAAATCATAAAGCAAACCTTCAACTAATAATTGAATAGGAGTTTCAGGTAAAAAAGGTAATGCAACACTAGCAACTATAACAGACAAAACTTCACCAAAATTAAAACTTGTTGCCATTTTGATGTATTTCATTAAATTTCCAAAAGTTCTTCTTCCTTCAGTTACACCATCTAATAGTACATGTAAATCTTTTTCAAGTAAAATGATATCAGCAGATTCTTTTGCAATATCAACTGCAGTATCAACTGAAATTCCAACATCTGAATTTGTAAGAGAAGGAGCATCATTTATACCATCACCCATATATCCAACAACATTACCAGACTCTTTTAAAAGTCTAACAATTCTTGCTTTTTCTATAGGAGAAAGTTTTACAAATATATTGGTCTTTTTTAATAATCTTAAAACACCAGCATCAGCCAAATTTTCAATTTGGTTACCTTGAACTATATTTTTAGAATTAATACCAACTTTTTTACATATACATTCTGTTACTTCAGCGTTGTCACCAGTTAGGACAATAACTCTTATTCCAGCCCTGTTTAATTTTTGAATAGCAGATTTAGCAGATTCCTTTGGAGGATCTAAAAATCCAATAAAACCTAAAAGAATCATATTTTTTTCATCATCAATATTAAACATTGTAGTATCTCTTAAATCATTTTTTTGGCAAACAGCAATAACTCTTAAACCATCTTTATTTAACTTTTTGGCTATTTGTTTTATATTATCTTTAATTTTATTTGTAATAGGTGATAATTGCCCCTTATAATCTACCATATTACATATTTCAAGTATTTCTTCAACAGCGCCTTTAGTTATCATTTGTTTTTTTACACCGTCTGAAACAATAACAGATAAACGTCTACGTGTAAAATCAAAAGGAAGTTCATCTACTAGTTTATATTTCGTAGTGTAATCATTCATATCATTTTGCAAAGCTCTTGCAACAACTGCTTCATCAATATTTCCTCTTAAACCTGTTTGAAAATATGAGTTTAAAAACGCATGTTTTAGAACTCTTATATCTTCGTTACCATTTATATCTAAATACTTTTCAAGCACAATTTTATCTTCTGTTAATGTTCCGGTTTTATCAGTACAAAGAATATTCATAGCACCAAAGTTTTGAATAGAATCTAGTTTTTTAACAATTGTTTTCTTTTTTGACATTTTTACAGCACCTTTAGAAAGACTTGATGATAATATAACAGGTAAAAGTAAAGGTGTAATACATATTGCTATTGCAACAGCAAAAGTAAATGCTGTTACAGGAGCATGTTTCCATGCATTAAGTATAAAAACTATAGGAGTTAATATAAGCATAAATTTTATTAATAATTTACTGATATTTTCGACACCTTTTTGAAAAGAAGATTTAGGCTTTCCTGTTGTTATAGTGTGAGCTACTTTACCAAAATAAGTACTATCAGCTGTTTTTATTACAGCACATTTAGCAGAACCACTAATTACATTTGTTCCCATAAAACAAATTGTATCTAAATCAGATATAGAATCTAACTCATCTTCAGTTAATTCAGTATGAGAAAGTTTCCTTACAGCATCAGATTCACCAGTTAAAGAAGATTGTCCTACATATATATCTTTAGATTCTAAAATTCTTAAATCAGCAGGAATCATACTTCCGGCAGATAGAATAACAATATCTCCTAAAGTAATATCTTTTATTGGAAGTGCAACTTCTTTTCCGTCTCTTAATACGGTAGTAGTAGTAGCTACTAGTTGTTTTAATTTTTCAGCTGCTTGATTTGAACGAAATTCCTCAAAAAATTCAAGCAAAGTACTAGCTATAACCAAAACCAAAATAACAATAATGTTTGCATAGCTAGGAGTTTCAGGTAAATAAACATCTGTGTAAAATAAAATTGCAACAATTCCGAAGAAGAATACTGTTAAAAGGACTAAATAAACTTTCTAACAAATAATTGTACCATTTTTTTGGTTTAGTTTGTTTTATTTCATTTGGGCCATATTTATTAAGTCTTAGTTCAGCTTCTTGGCTTGAAAGTCCCTGTATATTTATGTGGTATTGTTTTATAAAATCGTCTTTAGGCAGAAGACATTCATTACCATATAATTTTTTTACATTAACTTCCTCTCTTTGATTTTTTGCATTTTGCATTATAAAATCATCTCCATTCTTTTGTATAAAGTTTCTTTGAAATTATACCACTAATTTAAACTAATGAAACAATAAAGTTGAAAAATTTTTAATTTATTAGAATAAATATAGAGAAATAAGACATGATTAAATTTATATTAATCATATCTTAAAACATTCAAACGACTAAATTATAAATAAGAGTAGTTAACATACAAATTAAAACACCACAAACAGTAGGAATAATAAAACTTAGTAAAGTCCATTTTAAACTACCAGTTTCCTTCTTTATAGTAAGCAAAGTAGTAGCACAAGGAAAATGAAGACAAGTGAAAATCATAACATTAATAGCAGTAAGCATAGTCCAACCATTATTAATAAGAATTTGACCAATTTGATAAGTATCTTCTAAATTAACTAAAGAACCATTACCAATATAGCACATTAAAATAATAGGTAAAACAATTTCATTAGCAGGAATTCCTAAAATAAAAGCAGTTAAAATATAACCATCCAATCCCATTAAATTAGCAAGAGGCGTTAAAAAATTAGCAATAATATCTAATAAACTCATATCTTGAAAACCAATATTTGCAAAAAGCCAAATAACCAAACCAGCAGGAGCGGCTACACTAACAGCTCTACCTAATACAAATAGAGTCCTATCAAAAATTGAACGTATAAAAACTTTACCAAATTGAGGTTTCCTATAAGGAGGAAGTTCTAATACAAATGATGAAGGCATACCTTTCAAAATTGTTTTAGATAATATTTTTGATATTAATAAAGTTAAAAATATTCCTAATAAAATAACAAAAATAACAGCTAAAGTTGATATAAAAGTAGCACCAATACCATTCATTGTGCCTGCAATAAATATGGTAGCAACAGCTATTAAAAAAGGAAATCTACCATTACAAGGGACAAAATTATTAGTAATTATAGCAATTAATCTTTCTCTAGGAGAATTAATAATTCTACATCCAACACAACCAGCAGCATTGCAACCAAATCCCATACACATTGTTATCATTTGTTTTCCTGTACAGCAACATTTTTTGAAAAATCCATCCATATTAAAAGCAATTCTAGGAAGGTAACCAAGATCTTCTAAAATTGTAAATAAGGGAAAAAATATAGCCATAGGTGGTAACATTACAGAAATTACCCAAGTTAAAGTCTGATAAATTCCTAATATTAACATATTAGATATCCAATCAGGAATACCTATCCAATTAACAAATAAAAACAATTTTTCTTGTATCCATTCAAACAAGCTAAATAAAATTTGAGAAGGATAATTTGCACCAACAATAGTAAGCCAAAAAATTAATCCTAGAAATAGAATCATAATAGGAAAGCCTAAATACTTTGAAGTTAATATTTTATCTATTTTTCTGTCTCTAGAAGAATAATTTTCATTTTCAAAAGTACATACTTTTTTACATATTTTTTCCGCTTTATCCATAATACTAGAAACAATAACATCTTTAAAATTTTCATTTAATTTTTTAAAAGCATCGAATTTATTAATATCAATTGAAAAGTTTTCTTGAATAGAATTTAAGATTTTTGGTTCACCATCTAATAATTTTAGTGAAACCCATCTATACAGTTGTTTAGGAAGAGATGTTTCAACTTCTAATATATTTGATATTTCTGAAATAGACTTTTCAATATCTTTAGAATATCTAACTTTTTTAGGATTAGGTTTAATATTTCCATCACATACTTTTTCTAAAGTTTTAATTAAATTAGTTAAAGTTTTTTTCTTTCTTGCGGTTGTACCAACTACAGGGATACCAAGTTCACTAGATAATTTATCTAAATCTATTTTTATCTTTTTCTTTTTTGCCTCGTCAAGTAAATTAACACACAATATAACATTATTAGTTATTTCCATTACTTGAAAAACTAAATTTAAATTTCTTTCAAGGCAAGTAGCATCTACTACAATAATAGTACAGTCAGGTTTACCAAAGCAAATATAATCTCTTGCAATTTCTTCTTCTTCAGAAGTAGATAATATTGAATATGTACCAGGAATATCAACTAATAAAAAATTTGTTCCGTTATAAGAAAAATCACCAGTAGCATTAGCAACAGTTTTTCCTGGCCAATTTCCAGTATGTTGATGCATTCCAGTAAGACTATTAAAAATAGTAGATTTTCCAACATTAGGATTACCAGCTAAAGCAACAGTAAAACCATTTTCGTTTTTGAAACATATAAATTTATTCTCAAGTAAACGTGTACCAGTTGAAGATTTTGTAAGACCCATTGTTCACCTCCTAAATTATATAATATAATGTATGAAAGATTTAAAATAGTGTGATAAAAACTATAATAAAATAAGAGACTAATAATAGATGATGTTAAAACTAAAGTTCCTAATTCTATAAATATTAAAGAAATAGGAACTTTTATATAATGCATAAAAATCTTAAAAAATAACTGATATAAGAGAAGTGTCTTCATCTCTAATAGCAATTAAAGTACCTCGTATATCAAAAGCACGTAACCCTTTAGAAGGACTATTTAAAATAGGGGTAATATACGAATTATTAACTAGACCTAAGTCTAAAAGTCTTCTTCTAACACTACCAGTACATTCCATAGATTCTATTTTTCCTTTTTTCATAATAGGCAAATTTGTAAGTAAAATAATATTATTCATTAGTCAAGCCTCCCTAAAAAGTTCTATAATAATATTATATTTTATCGAAAAAACAAATGTTACACTTGACAAATTATTTTAATTATGAAAAAATTACGAAGAAAAGAAACGTAGGGAGGAAATAAACATGGAAAAAATAAGAGGTTTTGAAGTTGCAAAAGGATTTGAAGATAAAGAAATTAATTTGCCAGAAAGAAAAACAAAATATTCAGCAGGGTACGATATTGAAGCTGCAGAAGATGTAATTATTCCAAGTTTTAAAAAAGGAATAAATCCAACATTAGTAAAAACAGGAATAAAAGTTTACATGCCAGATGATGAAGTAGTGCTATTATATAATAGAAGCTCAAATCCAAAGAAAAAAGGATTAATCATGGCAAATAGTGTTGGGGTAATAGATAAAGATTATTATGGAAACCCAGATAATGATGGTCATATTATGTTTGCATTTTATAATATAAAAGAAGAAGATATAGAAATAAAAAAAGGAGAAGCAATAGGGCAAGCATTATTCCAAAAATATTTGATAACAGACGATGATAAAGCAGAAGGAAAAAGAATGGGTGGATTTGGTTCAACAAGAAAATAAAAAAAATAAAATAAAAAAATTTAACCTTAGAGCCCCAACGAAAATAGCTGTAATATACATAAAAAAACCAAGGTAAAGGCTTTGACTTTTACCTTTTTTTGTTGTATAATAAATATGGTTAAAAAATCCAATAAAGTTATTTAAAGTAAAATATTTACATAACTTTATTATCTTTTTTTCGCCGAAAAATATAATAAATGCTGAAAGGAGTTGACTTACATGTTTAATGTAGGAGACAAAATTGTATACCCAATGCATGGAGCAGGGGTAATTGATTCAATAGAGGAGAAAAATATTTTAGGGGAGAAACAATCTTATTACATATTAAAAATGCCTGGAGAAGTTAAGGTAATGGTGCCAACTGCAAAAGCAGAAGAAATAGGAGTAAGAAATATTATAGATAAAAGTTCAGCAGATAAAGTTATAGGTGTGCTAGAACAAGATGAAACAGTAATGGATAAAAATTGGAACAAAAGATACAGAGATAATATGGATAAAATGAAAAGTGGAGACATATATGAAATTGCTGATGTAGTAAGAAACTTAAGTTTTAAACAAAAAGAAAAAGGTCTTTCTACTGGTGAAAAAAAGATGTTAAATAATGCAAAACAAATATTAGTAAGTGAATTAGTATTAGCAGAACATGCTACTCAAGAAGAAGTAGAGCAATTGGTAGAAAATAAAATAAATACATCATACATGATGTTTAGAGCAGATGATATAGAGCCAGAAAGTGTAGTAAATAAATTCATACCTTTTGATGGTACAGGAACATCAGATTAAAAGTTATATCGTATTAAATAGTAATAATATTACTATTTTAGTACGATATTTTAAATTTTTTACATAAAACATGGAAAAGTTTTAAAAATGTATTGACAAAATTAATAGTTCATATTATAATAGCAATTGTCGTAAACAGACAGCCAGTTCAAAATAGTATATGCAGATGTGGCGGAACTGGTAGACGCACAGGACTTAAAATCCTGCGGTTGAATAAACCGTGCCGGTTCGATTCCGGCCATCTGCACCATTAGAGCCTCAAGTAGTTCGGAAGATATACTTGAGGTTTTAATTATTAAGTCTATCCACTTTTGAAAAAAACTTGCCATTATTGGTAAGTTTTTTCATTTTTTATAATGGAATAGACAATTAAATTTTCGGATTTTCCTGTTTTTTCATTAATTTTACGATTTCTTAATACAGCTTCTTTTTTCATTCCGACATTTTCCAACATTTCACATTTTGTTTCAGTTAATTTTTTATTGCTATCATAAAATTTTGAAATTACAATGTTAAAATCTAATTGATTAAATAGATAGTCTAAGACAGCGTTTAGAGCTTCTTCAATAAGATTAGTGTTAAATTTAGAAAAAGTAATTCCAAATTTTATATCACAACGTTTATCTGGAAGAGAAACTTCTAAAGATCTAATGTAAGCAATTACAGTAGAAGTTGCTTTTTCTTCAACTGCTAAAGCAAGTTCACCAGTTTCATATTCTCTAATAAAAGATGAAACCATAGCAGAAGTTTCATATATGTTTTTATGAATATGATATTCTGAACAATTTTTTAGCTCTTGTATAGTAGCTAAATTTTTATAAACATCTTCTACATCATCCATCTTGAACTTTCTAATTTTTAAATTTTTTGTTTCTAAATCTTTCATTTTTACACCTCCCAAAAAAGTAATATATCATAAAGAAACAAAAAACAGCATTTTTTTTATACATTATCCAACATTTAGTATACAAAACTGAAAAATATAAAAGTCAAACAAATAAAAGACTAAAAAACTTATATGAATATTATTATTAATTTTTGGGAAATATTCTTAATAAAGGACTAAAAAGGAGAAAAAATGATTTACACATTAACAATTAATCCAGCTTTGGATTATATAATAGAAATACAAAATTTTAAATTAAGTAATATTAATCGTAGTGAAAAAGAATATATCTTTCCAGGAGGTAAAGGAATTAATGTGTCTATTGTTTTATTTGAATTTTGCAAAGATTTGTTTCGATTGGCAAAGTTTAGTTTGTGTTACTTTATATATCCAAGCTGAACTAAACTTATTTGTATAAAAAGCAAAACT